>Ga0080064_1000937_pt1 | contig 67299 bp, 61 predicted proteins | sample Subgrocontami54m_FD_69260 | JGI IMG/M metagenome (GOLD analysis project Ga0080064, IMG submission 69260) | Subsurface groundwater microbial communities from S. Glens Falls, New York, USA - GMW46 contaminated, 5.4 m (SPADES assembly) (version 2) ...
CGAGGCGAGCGCGATGAACATCGCCACGCCGGCGCTGGGGCCGTCCTTCGGGATAGCGCCCGCCGGAACGTGGATATGCAGGTCGGTGCGCTCGAACGCCGAGGCATCGATGCCCAGGCCCGTCGCGCGCGACTTGACCAGGGTGAGCGCGGCCTGGGCGCTCTCCTTCATCACGTCGCCGAGCTGGCCGGTCAGGATCAGCTTCCCGCCGCCCGCATGCTTGCTCGCCTCGATGAACAGGATGTCTCCGCCCACCGGGGTCCAGGCGAGCCCGGTCGCCACGCCCGGCATTCCGGCGCGCAGCGCGACTTCGTTCTCGAACCTGGCCGGGCCGAGGATGTCGGCGAGATCGCCCTCGTCGATGCGTGCCTTGCTTAGCTCGCCTTCGGCAATCTTCACCGCGATGCGGCGGCATACGGCGCCGATCTCGCGTTCGAGCGAGCGCACGCCGGCCTCGCGCGTGTAATCGCGGATGATGGCCGAAAGAGCCGCGTCGGAAATCTCAAGCTGCCCGGACGCGAGGCCGTTATCGGCGAACTGGCGCCGCACCAGGTAACGGCGCGCGATCTCGAGTTTCTCTTCCTGCGTGTAGCCCGGGAGGTGCACGATCTCCATCCGGTCGCGCAGCGGCCCGGGAACCGTGTCGAGCACGTTGGCCGTGGTAATGAACAGCACCCGCGACAGATCGTAGGGCACGCCGAGGTAGTTGTCGCGGAAGCTGAAGTTCTGCTCCGGGTCGAGCACTTCGAGCAGCGCCGAAGAAGGGTCGCCGTGCATGCCGGTGCCGGCCTTGTCGATCTCGTCGAGCATCATCACGCAGCCGCGCGTCCCGGCTTTCCTGAGCGCCTGGATGATGTTCCCCGGAAGCGCGCCGATATAGGTGCGGCGGTGGCCGCGGATCTCGGCCTCGTCGTGCACTCCGCCCAGCGATACGCGCACGAACTTGCGTGCCAGCGCCTTGGCTATGCTCTGGCCGAGCGAGGTCTTGCCCACGCCCGGCGGGCCGACAAAGCACAGGATCGGCCCGTGACCGTCCGGATTGAGCTTGCGCACCGCGAGGAATTCGAGAATGCGCTTTTTCACCATCTCCAGGCCGAAATGGTCCTCGCCCAGTATGCGTCTTGCCTCGGCGATGTCGATCGCGCCAGTCTCGGGCGCCTTCCATGGCAGCTCGATCAGCCAGTCGAGATAGGTGCGGATCATCGAGTATTCGGCGGACGCATCGGGCATCCGCTCCAGGCGCTTCACTTCCTTGGTCGCCTGCTTTTCCACTTCTTCCGGCATCTGCGCATCGGCGATGGCTTTCCTCAGCTCCGCGATTTCGGCGGCGTTTCCGTCTTCGCCTTCGCCCAGCTCCTTCTGGATCGATTTCAACTGCTCTCGCAGCAGATACTCGCGCTGGCGCTCGTCCATGCTCGCCTTGGTGCGCTCGTCGATCTCGCGCGACAGCCGCAGCACTTCGATCCGCTGCGCCAGCAGTTCCAGCACGCCGTCCAGCCGCCGTTGCAGATCGACGGCTTCGAGCAGCTTCTGCTTCTCCGGCGCCTTGATATCCATGAGGCCGGCGACCATGTCGGCGAGCGCCGCGGCCGAACCGATGCCCTGCACCGCTCCCACCAGTTCCTGCGACGCCTGCGGCATGAGTTGCAGCACTTCAAGCGCGCGCTCCCTCAGCCGCATGAAGCGCGCCTCGATTTCCTTGCCCGTCGCATCGGGCTCTTCGATCCGACCCACCCGGGCCACGAGGAAGGGATACCCCTCGAGCAACTCGACCACGCGAAATCGCTCCTGGCCCTGGCAGATGATGTGATGCGCGCCGTCCGGCGTCGTGACATAGCGAAGAACGTTGGCGAGCGTCCCCACCGCGCATAGATCCTCCAGTCCGGGGCGATCGATCTCCGGATTGCGCTGCAGGATTATGCCGATCGGACGCTCGGTTTTGACCGCCTGCTGCGCGCCCGCGATCGAACTGTCGCGGCCGATGGTGAGCGGCAGGATCATGCCCGGGAACAGCACCATGTTGCGCACCGGCACGATGATGAGCGCGTCATCGGGTATGGCGAGCGCGCTACCCGCGGCATCGAGCGCTGCGGTCGCGGCGACGGTTTCGCTTTCGGCCTGGGGATGGGGTTTTTCAAGTTGCATGGGGTTCTCGCTCACGTTAGGCGACGCAGTCCGAGCACCAGGCAGCCATGCTCCAACCGCTGGTCGATCAGCTCGAATCCGCCGGCGGGCAGGTCAATGCGGCGTTCGAATTGCCCGTACGGAATTTCCAGGCGACGGATGGCGGCGTGCCGGGAATTCACGGGTAAAGAGCGCTCGCCCCGCACGATGATCAGGGTCGGCGCAAGCACGACTTCGAGCTGTTGCGGCGTGACGCCGGGCAAGGCGACCTGCAGCCACAGTTCATTGCCGTTCTCGTACAGATCGACGGGCGGCTCCCAGCACGGCGCGCCTTGAAGCACGCCGACCTGGAAGAACTGGCGCTGCAGCCGTTCGGCGTCCTGCAGCAGTTCCAATGCCTCCGCCCACATCCACGATCTCGGATCGCGCGATCGCATAGCCGACATCTCCTGGTCTGTTTGGGATAGTGTGGACTGCGCCGTCGCCGCCCCCTTGATCCCGATCCCGATCTATATGCGGGCGGTTCGTTCGCAAAACAAGCTTTTGGCCGGCGAAGCAAAAACTGTCCGGGCGAATCGTTCCGTACGCGCTGACGCAGCGAAGAGATTCGCGGCGAAGCCTGCGCCGCAAACACTGCGGACCGGGCCTCAGGCAAAAAAAACCCCGGGACTAGGCCCAGGGTTTAGGGTGCCCCGAGGTTGCCCTCGGGGCCGCTGACAGCAAAGGAGGAGGGGAAGCTGCCAGCGTTTCGTTGAAGAAAGCTTAGGCAGCTTTCTTTTTGCCGGCGTCTTTCACCACGGTCGCGGTGGCGGCAGTAACATTGGCTTCGGCCATGTCGGTCGCTTGTTTCACGACTTTGGTGAAGCTGTCGTAGGCGGAGTTGGCGGCGGCCATGGCGGACTTGACCGCGGCTACTGCGACGTCCGAACCGGCGGGCGCGTTCTGGGTCAGCTTGTCCATCAGCGAGACGACGGTCTTGTTCATTTCGGCAGCCTGGGTTTCGGCCAGCTTCGTGACTTCGGCCTGGGTCTGGGTCGCCACTTCGTACACATTGCGCGAATAGGCGATCGCTTTTTCCAGGGCCGGCTGAGCCGAGGCGGCGCTCAGGTTGACGAACTCTTGCGCATCCTTGACCGACAGCAGCGCCTTGGCTTGGTTGACGCTGTCTTCAAACGCCAGTTTCGTGGTGTTGAAGTTGAGCGCCGACAGACGCTCGAAAGCGGCGAACTGGGCGTGGGCGATGGTAAACAGCGCATCCACGCTGGCTTTGTTCGCAGCGGCAAATTGTTCAGGGGTCGCGTACATTTTTAATCTCCAAAAAAGTTATCGAACAGCTCCAGCGATCTTGGGCGCAATCGCTCTAGAACTGAGAAAATATTGCACCGCACCAATTCGAATTCTACACTCAACTGATTGCCTGTCAAGTATTTTCTTAAAAAGTCGGATCTTTGTTTGATGTGATGCACAAAATATATTCAAATCAGGGTGTTGGATTATTTTCAGTTCGAATGCACCCCATCCGAATTTAGTAAAAGGTATATATATCATATAGTTGATGAAAAATAGGCTGCGATCTGCCTGTGGTCGGGTTAGCGTAGGCTTACTTCCTCGGTGTCTTGCCTGCCCGAATCGGCCGGTCGGGGGCGGGCTTGATATACTGCGCGGCTTCGCAATCGCGCTCATGCCTTCTTGCCACCTTCCATCACCGCGACGCAGCAGTGCGCGCATGTGGCGATGGCAGGGATGGCGCTGGCGGCGATGGGCGTGGCGTTGGTGGTCTACCGGCGCCAATAGAAGCCGCCATAGGGGCGGAAGGGGTAGCCGTAGTTCCAGCCGTAACCGGGATAACCCGGCCACCAGGGGTCGTAGTAATAACTGTTGCGCCGCAGCTCCTGCTCGCGCCTGAGCTCTTGGGCGTGGCGCTGCTCGCGCTGGTTGATCTCCTCGGCGATGCGGTCGCGCAACGCCTGCTCGCGCGCCGACTGGATGTAATCCAGCACTTCCGCGTTCAGGCCCTGACCGTGGAGATCGATTGCCTGCGATGCGCTGAGGTCGTAGCGCGAACCGGTTTCCCTGATCCTGGCGATGATGTCTTTCGCCGTCGCGCCCTCCTTCGACATGCGTATGAGCTCTGCCAGCGGCAATTTGGGATCGGGCTTGGGCATCATGCGCGCCAATTCCTCTGGCGAGAGCCGCGCGATGCCGGGGCCTGCGTCCGGCGGCGCGGACGCAGTGGCGCAGCCCAGGAGCGACAGGGCCAGGGTCGAAATCAGCGTCACGCGCAACATGGACATAACTGCATTTTAGACCGCCCGGCCTTGGATGAGTGCGCTGCCGCGCGAACTCGGTTTCGGCCAGCCGCTGGTCGTGGTCTGAAGGGGAAGGGCATGGCAAACGAGCCGCCGATCGAGACCTGCCGCGGAGTGGTTTATCCCTGGCAGGGGTGTGCTAATGCGACAAAACCCTGAATTGCGGCTCTTATCCGCCGCTGCGATTCTTCGCCCGCTCGCGCAACACGTGTTTTTGGATTTTCCCGGTTGCGGTCTTCGGCAATGGTCCAAACACGACGGCTTTGGGCGCCTTGAAATGCGAGATGCGGTCGCGGCACCACGCGACGATGTCGCCTCCCGTGACGCCATCCGCGCCAGGCTTCAGAGTAACAAACGCGCACGGCGTCTCGCCCCAGATCGGATCGGGCATCCCGATGACCGCAGCTTCCATGATCTGCGGATGCCGATAGAGGCACTCCTCGACCTCAGTCGAACTGATGTTCTCGCCGCCCGAAATGATGATGTCCTTCGAGCGATCCTTCATCTCCATGTAATTGTCGGGATGCCAGACCGCCAGGTCGCCCGTGTGGAACCAGCCGTTCGCGAACGCGGCGCCGGTGGCCCGTTCGTTCTTTAGATAGCCCTTCATGACCGTGTTGCCGCGGAGCATCACCTCGCCCATAGTCTTTCCGTCGCGCGGCACCGGCACATGCGTTTTGGGGTCGGCGACCATGAGTTGTGTGATCGTAAGCATCGGCACGCCCTGTCGCATCAATAGCCGCGCGCGGTCAGGTGGAGCGAGCACCGCCCAGTCATCCTGTCGTACGCAGAGCGCAACAGGCGCGTATGTCTCGGTGAGACCGTACATGTGGTTGACCCGGAAACCCATCTGCTCCATTGCCTCGAACACCGCGGAGGGCGGCGGGTTGCCGCCAGTGACAATCTCGACCGTGTGGTTGAACGCGACCTTCACCGTATCCGGCGCATGGATCAGCATGTTGAGTACGACCGGCGCGCCGCCCATATGCGTCACGCGGTGGTCTCGAATCGCGGCAAAGATCAGCGCCGGGTCCGGGCGGCGCAGGCAGACGTGTATGCCGCCGACCGCCGTGACCGCCCACGTATACGTCCACCCGTTGCAGTGGAACATTGGCACCGTCCACAGGTACACGGCTGCCGGCGTCAGACCGGACGCCAGGGCGCTGCTCAGCGCTTGGAGATACGCGCCGCGGTGGTGGTACACGACCCCCTTCGGGTCGCCCGTGGTCCCCGAAGTGTAGAGCAGAGCCAGCGAATCCCATTCGTCGTAGGGGCCGGGCCAGGCAAACGCGGGATCCCCCTCGGCCAGCAGGGCTTCATAGGTCATGGATCCGAGGGACTCGCCCGGGGGGCCCTCCGGATCGGCGATGTCGACGACGAGCAGTTCGCGTTTCGTGACCGCGATCGCCGCCTTGACGATCGGTGCGAACTCGGCATCCGTGAGCAGCACCTTCGCTTCGCCGTGCTCGAGGCAAAAGGCAACCGCGCTCGCGTCGAGCCTATAGTTGATGGCATTGAGTATCGCGCCCAGCGCCGGTACCGCGTAATGCGCCTCGAGCACTGCCGGGATGTTGGGTGCCATCACCGCGACGGTGTCGCCGCGCCGGACTCCCCGGCGGGCCAACGCCGACGCAAGACGTCGGCAGCGCGCCTCGAGCTCCCGGTAGGTGTAGGTCAACCGGCCATGCCGGACGGCAACCTTGTTCGGCCAGATCAACGCGCTGCGCTCGAGAAACGAGACCGGTGTCAGCGGTACGCGATTGGCCGGATTCGGATCGAGGCCGCGGACGAACGGATGTTGCGCGCTCAGCGGCGTGTCGCCTCTGTCATCGCTCATGACGCCTCCGGTTTGAACTTAGTGTCCGTCCCCCACCGTTCAGCAGGTCAGCCGACTTGTAGACGATCACCAGCGACAACGATACCAGAGTGTAGACGCAACCGGTCACGAGGCCGCTGGCGACCGCCTGCCGTACGACCTGGCGACACCCGTGATGGTCTCGAAATCTGACGCGGTGTGCGCGTCTAATTGCCGTCCCTGCCGTTCCAGGTGTAGATGCCTGGCATCACCTTCTGCGTCTTGCCGTCGAATTTGACGACGACGTTGTCGCGTATCGCGTCGCGGCGACCCGGTCCGAACTTGATCGGGCCGGCGATCACCTCGTGTTTGATGTCCAGCGTTTCCATCGCGTCCACGAACCGTTCCCGCGTCAGGTTCCGGCCCGCCTTTTCCAAAGCCGCTGTGATCGCGATGGTCGATGGCACGCCGACGATCATGAAACCGCCGGGTTCGCGATCGGGATACCTGCTCTTGTACATGCTGGTCCACCTCTGCCGCAGCGCTTCGTTGCCCACCTCGTTGTACGCCCATGGGTGGTAAAAGTTGCGCAGCGCCCCTTCGCTGCCGACGTTCTTGGCGAATACCGACGCCGTCGGGATGCCCTGCGTCATGAGCAGCATCGGCGTTGCCGTCATGCCATACTCCGCGTACTTCTGTGCGATCAACACGGCCGGTGCCGGATATCCGCCCGACAAAATGGCGTCAGGCTTGGCTGCGCGGATGTTGAGCATCGGCGCAGTCACGTCGGTGATGTTCAGTGGAATCCGCTCGACCGCGACGACCTGCACGCCGTAACGCTCGGCGACCGCCTTGGCAGTTGCGAGGCTGGCCTTGCCATATTCGTCGTCGTGGACGATGATCGCGAGGCGCTTGGCCTTGAGCTCCTTGGCCGCGAATTCTGTCAACGCGGAGGCGAAGACGCGCTGCGTACCCTGGAACGACCCGAACATGTAGCGTATTGGCGGAAACACGCCAGCGTCGCCGGCGGCGACGAGCATGACGAGCGGAACCTTCTCACGGGTGATGAACTCCTGCGCCGCGGTGACCGGACCGGTGCACGACCCCCCGTGCAGGAGGAATACGTGGTCGACGGTCACGAGCTTCTTGACGGCGGCAACAAGCGTGTTCGCCAGACACTTGTCGTCCTCGACGATCACCCGGATCTTGCGGCCGTGGATGCCGCCCCTCTGGTTCACCTGCTCATACAACATCTCCGCCATCTGAACCGCGTCGACGCCGTAGGCGACAAGCGGGCCTGACATCGGCGCGTGCATACCAATGACGATCTCATCGTCCGTGACACCGGGCTCCGCCATGACGTGCATCGCAGAACCGAACAACGCCACAATTGCGACGAGCCACTGCCCAACGCGATACAGATTCAACTTGAGGTTCTGGCGCGTGCGTCCGGCAGCGCACATCGTTGACGCGAACGACTGCGCGTAGCTCGCTGCAGCCAGCAACGAGCCGGCGGCGAGCAGCAGCACCTGAAACAACGCACGCAGGCGGCGGCCGGCTTGGCGTGGCCGCTCGGTCGCGGCGGCTGGCACGCGATCCGCGTCCGCGCGCCTCGCGGTACGCGCATGAGCCGCATCCGGGGTGATGTCAATCGCCGCAACGCCGGCCATCGCTTCGCTCTCGTATTCCATGTTTGCCTCTCCCGAAATTCTTGTTGACGCGTCGATTGGACAAGACAGCCGCATGCAGATCGTTTCCGCACTCGTGCGCGGATCGAAACACGCTCGAAACATCGTACCCGCAAGCTCGCCGGGGTGTCAACCGGAAATGCCGCCACCGGAAGTTGCGCAACTGTCGGGAGTAAATTACCGGTTTTGTCGCATTAGCACACCCCTGCCAGGAATTCGACTATGCTGGCGGCCGGTGAGCGGATGGGTAAGACAATTTGGTGAAGATGAAGGCGATGAGATTTCCGAAGGAAATCATTCTGGTGTGCATTCGTTGGTACGCGGCGTACGCGTTAAGTTATCGCCACCTCGAACAGGTGATGCAAAAGCGCGGGGTAGCGGTCGATCATTCGACAAACCGTCGCTGGACGATCCGCTTTCTGCATCGCATGTACGACACCGGAAGCGGCGAGGAAGTCGCCACGGCGGAACTCGTTGGAGCCCACATCGACACCGAAGCGCGCAAGGCGGTGCCGATCACGGACGGCATGGTCAAGCGGCAGAGCGGCTTCATCGATACCCGCGCAAGATCTGCATGAAAGCTGAGCCCGGGGCAAACGCGCTCGCTGCCATCCTCGCCGGCGGGCGCCGCGCGCTGGATCTTGCATTGCATGCCGAGAAAAAAACTTGAAGCGCGAGGAGCGCCACGGCCTTCCGGCTGCGATCCTATGGCTGCTTGCGGCGCTCACGCTGGGCTGGGGGTTTAACTGGCCGATGATCAAACTGGCGCTCACCGAGGTGCCGGTGCTCAGTTTTCGCAGCGTGTGCCTGCTGGGCGGAGCCGCAGGATTGTTCGCCATAGCCACTTATGCGCGCCTGCCGCTGCGGGTGCCGCGAGGCGAATGGGGCAGGCTGCTGCTGATGTCAGTTTTCAGCATCACTGGCTGGCAAATCTGCACCGTATACGGTATCGGCTACATGGCCTCCGGCCGGGCGGCTATCCTGGCCTTCACCATGCCGCTGTGGGGCGTGCTGCTTTCGGCCTGGCTGCTGAAAGAGCGCCTGAGCGCGCGACGCATCCTCGGCGTCGGCTTGGGCATGGGCGCGATACTGCTTCTGCTGTCGAACGAGTTGCAGGCGGTGCAGGCGGCGCCCAAGGGCACGCTGCTGATGCTGGGTGCGGCGCTTTCCTGGGCGTTCGGCACGGTGATGATGAAGCGCTATCCAGTTGATCTGCCCGTCGCCTCGCTCACGGCCTGGCAATTGCTCGTCGGCGGCATCCCGATTTACGCCGGCGCGCTCGCGCTCGAGATGCACAGCCTGCAGCCGCTGACGCTGTGGCCTGCCGTTGCGCTCGCCTACAATGTCCTGGTCGCATTCGTGTTCTGCCATTGGGCCTGGAACAAGATCGTCAGCTCGGTGCCGGTGGGCGTGTCCACGCTGTCCACGCTGATGACTCCGGTGGTGGGCGTGTTCAGCGGCATGCTGGTGCTCGCCGAGCGGCCGCATTGGCAGGATTTCGCCGCCCTCGGGCTGGTGCTGCTGGCGCTCGCCACGGTAATGCTGCCGCCAGGTTCGATCCGCGCGCTGCTTTCGAAACGCTAGGGTGCGGGCAGGCTGCGCTGGCGCGGAATGTGCTTCGCATCCCAATGCGCGAGCGCCCAGCGCCAGAACTCGGCGAGTGGCGCGTGGCGAAGTTGCGCCGGCGGCGCCTGGCCGAGAAAATCCATGACTTGCGCCAGCACGGGCACCGGCTCGCGCTCGTCCACCGGTGCCGCCAGCGTCTGCTTGGACAGTTTTTCTCCGGCAGCATTCACCGCCGCCGGCAGGTGCAGGTAACGCGGCGAGGGCAGGCCGAGCAGGCGCTGCAGATAAATCTGCCGCGGCGTCGAGTCGAGCAGGTCGGCGCCGCGCACCACGTCGGTGATTCCCTGCTCGGCATCATCGACCACCACGGCCAATTGATAAGCGTACAGCCCGTCGGCGCGCAGCAGCACGAAGTCGCCGGATTCGGTGGCAAGATCCTGGCGTATTTTTCCCTGCACTGCGTCCTCGAATTCAATCGTCTCATGCTCGACGCGCACCCGGGTGGCGCGAGGCGTTTTTCCCGGAGCGAGGCCCATGCGGCAGGTGCCGGGATAAATCAGCGCGCCGTCCGGACCGAGGCCAGAGTCTGCAATTTCCCGCCTGGAACAGCCGCAGACATAGACCAGGCCTTGCGCTTTAAGGCGCACCAGGGTGGCGCGATACCCTTCGCTGCGTTGGCTCTGGTACATGATATCGCCGTCCCAGCCCATGCCGCAGGCTTCGAGCGTGCGCATTATCGCGTCGGCCGCGCCCGGCTGCTCGCGCGGCGGGTCGAGGTCTTCCATGCGCAGCAGCCATTGGCCGCCGCGGCTTTTCGCTTCCAGATAGCTGCCCACCGCGGCGACCAGCGAGCCGAAGTGCAGCCCTCCGGTGGGCGAGGGGGCGAAGCGGCCGCGGTATTGGTCCATGCGGCGATTGTAAGCAACAATTGGGTGGCGGTGGTCCCAGCGTCGCCGATAGAATAGGCTCGTCATCAACCAATTTGGCGCTGCATTGAAGGCTAAAACGAAAGCCAAGCTGCTCGACTGGCTCAAGCTCGCCGGCTGCGTCGCGCTGGGTTTTCCGGTGCTGATCTATTTTTTTCAGGAGCGGCTGATTTTCTTTCCCCAGCCGCTCACCCAGGATCCGCTGAAAGCCAATACTGGCGCGGCGATCGAGGAAGTGAGCCTGGTCACGGCGGACCAGGTGAAGCTGCACGGCTGGCTGGTGAAGGCGACACCAACGCAAACGCCTGCACCGCTGCTGATCTATTTCGGCGGCAACGCGGAGGAAGTGTCCTGGCTCGCCTCGACCGCGGGCCAATACGCCGGCTGGTCCCTGTTGATGTTCAATTACCGCGGTTACGGCAGGAGTGAAGGCAAGCCGGGCGAGGCCGAACTGTTTGCCGATGCCTTGCAGATTTACGACTATGCCGCCAGGCGCGCCGATGCCGGCCGCGTTGCGGTGATGGGACGCAGCCTGGGCAGCGGTGTTGCCGTCTATCTTGCCGCCCAGCGGCCCGTGGCGGGCGCGATCCTGGTTTCGCCTTACGACAGCGTCGAGAGCGTGGCAAAGGGGGTCTATCCTTTCCTGCCGATAGGCCTAATGCTCAAACACCGCTTCGATTCGCTGTCGCGCGCGCCGGGCATCAAGGCGCCGTTGCTGTGCCTCGTAGCGAGCGACGATCGCGTGATCCCGCGGCCGCATTCCGAGCGCTTGTACGCCGCATGGGGCGGGACGAAGCAGTGGCGCGAAATCCGCCCGTCCGCGCACGATAGCATCGCCAACGAGCCCGATTACTGGCGGGAGATCGCGGCTTTTCTGGCCGATCTGAAGTAGCGCAAAGGCGGCGCGTCCATGTTGTGCTGATATAATTTCAGAAACCTGGCGGGAGAAGCGCATGGCAACCGTAGACCTTACCAAGGATAATTTCGAGCAGGTCGTCACCGGCAACGATGTGGTGATCGTCGATTTCTGGGCGCCCTGGTGCGCGCCGTGTCGCGCCTTCGCGCCGACTTTCGAGCAGGCCTCCGAACAGCACGCCGACGTGGTGTTCGCCAAGGTCAACACCGAGGAGGAGCAGGAAGTCGCCGGAGCCTTCAACATCCGCTCCATTCCGACCCTGATGGTATTTCGCGAGAAAGTGATTCTCTACTCCGAGGCGGGCTCGCTGCCGGCGCAGGCGCTGCAGCAGGTGATTGCCCAGGTCAAGGGCGTAGACATGCCCGCCGTGCACCGGGAGATCGCCGAGCGCGGCGCCGAGGCATAGGGCCTGTCAACATCGACCGCGCTCATGTGCCGAATGTTAACCGGCCCCCGGCGATCGCCACTTTGAGGAAACTGCTGCGCGTAGCAGCCGTAGTTGTCGCGCTCATTGCGCTAATCATCGCTATTGGAGCACCCATGGGATTATTCAGCGGCACGCGGCCGGACAATCTGGGTGTGCGTGACGGGCGCCTGGCGCCGCCCAAGCGCACGCCCAACAACGTCAACAGCCAGCTCGACAAGAATGCCGATGCGGAGCATTACATCGAGTCCCTGCGCTACACCGGCGACGCCAGGCAGGCTTGGGCGGCCCTGAGGCAGGTCATCGATGGCATGCGGCGCGCCAAGATAATCAAGTCGGAGCCGAACTATCTCTACGCCGAGTTCAGGTCCAAGCTCATGGGATACGTCGACGATACCGAGTTCTACCTGGACGAGAAAGCCGGGGTGATCCATGTGCGCTCGGCTTCGCGCCTGGGAAGCGGCGATTTCGGCGTCAACCGCGAGCGCATCGAATCCATACGCGCGAAGCTGGCGCAAGCAAATGTCTAGAATCCGGTTTCAGTAGCGCAGCAGCGACGCGCGCACTTCCTGATTTTCCAGGCGCTTGAGAAACCAGCGCAGCGCCTTGCCCTTCTCCTGCGAGCGCCAGGCGTAGTAGAGGTTGCCCGCCGGCTTGATTTCCTCCACCTCCTTCACCACCAGGCGCTTGGCCTTGATCCGCGGTGCGGCGGCATGCGCCGGCAGATAGCCGCAGCCCAGGCCCGCGACCTGCGCCGCCACCTTGGCCGCCAGGTCGGGGACGGTGAGCACGTCCTGGCCGGTCAACAGCCCGACGGAGCGAGGCGGCAGGTTGCGCGAGCTGTCGCCGATGGCGACGGCGCGGTGGGCGAGGATCTGTTCGTGCTTGAGCGGCTCGGGCAATGCTGCCAGGGGGTGGGTGGGAGCGACGGCGAACACGAAATCCTTGTACCCCAGCATGCGGATGGCGTAGCCGCCGCCCGCCGGCACTTCACCCGACACGCCCAAGGCCAGTTCCGCCCGCCCCGACACCAGCGCATCCCAGGTGCCGGCGAGCACCTCGTGCGCCAGCCGTATGCGCGTTCCCGATTGCTCGGCGTAGAACTCCGCGATCAGCGGGAACAACTGCACCGCCGGGATCATGATGTCGAGCGCGATGCGCAGCTCCGTCTCCCAGCCGGTGGCGACGCGTTTCACGCGGCATTCCAGTTCCCCGGCGGCGCGCAGCAACTGCCGGCCTTCCTGCATCAGTTCCTGCCCTGCGGGCGTCAGCCGCGCGCGGTGGCCGCTGCGATCGAACAGAAGCACGTCCAGATTCTGCTCCAGCTTTTGCACCGTATAGGTGAGGGCGGAGGGCACGCGGTGCAGTTCCGCCGCCGCCGCGGCAAAGCTGCCTTGGCGCTCGATTGCGTCCATCACCTGCAATGCGTCCAGGGTCAGTTTCATCTTCGGGATAGATATTCAATTAAATTGAAGCATTATGTGAAAATTATTCGCTTTTATTCCAAATACTGCAAGTCTAATATCTCATCCATCGGTTCAAAACATCAGAACGAACAGATAGGAGACAGGCATGCTACAGGTTCGTAAGAGTAATGAGCGCGGTTACGCCGACCACGGTTGGCTCAAGTCTTTCCACACTTTTTCTTTCGCCGATTATCACGATCTCGAGCACATGGGATTCGGCAGCCTGCGCGTGATCAACGAGGACCGCATCCTCCCGGGCAGCGGCTTCGGCACCCACGGCCACCGCGATATGGAAATCATCAGTTACGTGCTCGAAGGTGCGCTGGCGCACGAAGACAACATGGGCAACGGGTCTACCATGGTTCCCGGGGACGTACAGCGCATGAGCGCGGGCAAGGGGGTGCTGCATTCGGAGTACAACCATTCCAAGGACGCCGTCACGCATTTCCTGCAGATCTGGATCGAACCCAATGTCACCGGCATCCGGCCGAGCTACGAGCAGAAGCATTTCGATGCCGCATCCAGGCGCGGCCGGTTGCGGCTGATCGCCTCCAGCGACGCTCGCGAAGGTTCGGTGCTGATCCATCAGGATGCGTCCGTGTACGCGGCGCTGCTCGACGGCGCCGAGCGCATTGAACACAAGCTTGCTCTGGCGCGCAAAGCGTACGTGCACGTGGCGCGTGGCAAGCTGACGGTGAATGGCCAGCCGCTGCAAGCGGGCGATGCGCTCAAGGCGACCGGTGTGGCCGAGATGGTGTTTGAGAACGGTGAGCAGGCTGAAGTGATCCTGTTCGATTTGGCTTAAGCAAAGCCACTGATAGGAAGGAACACATGAACACGAACGTGCAAAATTCCGCCGACGGCAATAGCGTTGTGGCCGATACCGCGGCTTTGGTCGGCCGTATCCTGCTGGCACTGATTTTCATCTTATCGGGCTACGACAAGCTTACCGGCTTCACCGGTACAGCCGCCTATATGGCGAGCAAGGGACTGCCCTTCGCCGGGGTGCTGGCGGCTTTGAGCATCGCGGTCGAGTTGGGTGGGGGGCTTGCGATCGCGTTCGGCTGGAAGGCGCGCGAGGCTGCCGCCTTGATCTTTCTCTGGATGATCCCGGTGACGCTGATATTTCATAATCCGCTCGGTCTGGAACCGGCGCTGGCGCAGGAACAGATGATCCACCTGCTTAAAAACCTGTCGATCATGGGCGGCTTGCTCGGCTTGTTCGCCTTCGGCGCGGGTCGGTTCGGATTGGAAAAGAAGTAACCGCAAGCATGAAATTCATCGATGGACAACCAGGAGAGCAATGATGACGACCCGTGTACTGATCGCTTTTTATTCCCGTGGTGGCGTGACCGAAGCGCTGGCCAAGGCCATCGCCGAGGGTGCCGTGGCCGAAGGCGCCGAGGTGCGGCTGCGGCGCGCGCGCGAGTTCGTCGGCGAAGCGGTGATGAAGCAGGCGCCGGGCTGGCTCGAAGGCGCCAAGCGCATGAATGCGCTCTACGAGGCGCCAACCGAAGCCGATGCCGAGTGGGCCGACGCCATCGTGTTCGGCACGCCGACGCGCTTCGGCAGCATGACGGCCGAGCTCAAGGCCTACATCGACAGCTTGGGCGGGCTGTGGTTTCAGGGCAAGCTGGTCGGCAAGGCGGGCTCGGCGTTCGCGTCCACTTCGACCCTGCACGGCGGCAACGAGATGACCATCGCCGCGCTGTATGCGCCGATGGCGCACCTCGGCCTGATCCTGGTGCCGACCGGCTATGCCGACCCGGTGATGTTCAGGGCGGGCACGCCCTATGGCGCCTCCTCGGTTTCCGGCACCAACAGCGCGCCGCCGAGTGCGGATGACCTCGAGGTGGCACGATTCCAGGGCAAGCGCGTTACCCGCATCGCCACCGCGCTCAAGACCGCGCGCTGAACCGCTCGATCCCGAGCTGTTCGAGGCCGACAGCGTCGGGCCGCTGGCCGATTTTCCGCGGAGGGCCGCGGATGGCGATCCGCGCCGGGCTTGAAACGCGCGATTCCGTTCCTGCCGGACTAACGCCCTTTTGGCTTTAGAATGCCGGTATGAAAAGCATGGTCATCCTGATCTCAGGCCGCGGCAGCAATATGCAGGCCATGGTCGAAGCCGGCTTGCCGGTGGCGGCGGTGATCAGCAATCGCGCCGACGCGGCCGGGCTCGAGTACGCCGCCGGCCGCGGCATCGCCACGGCCATCGTCCCCCACCGCGACTACGCCACGCGCGAGGCATTCGACGCGGCGCTGGCGCAGGCGATCGATGGTTTTCGCCCCGACCTGGTGGTGCTGGCCGGTTTCATGCGCATGCTCACCGAGGGCTTTGTGCTGCGCTACCAGGGCCGACTGCTCAACATCCATCCCTCGCTGCTGCCCGCGTTCCCGGGGCTGGACACCCACGCAAGGGCGCTCGCTGCGGGGGTGAAGCTGCATGGCTGCAGCGTGCACTTCGTCACGGCCGAGCTCGATCACGGACCGATAGTCATTCAGGCGGCGGTGCCGGTGCTTGCGCACGACGATGAAGCGAAGCTCGCCGCGCGCGTGCTGGCCGAGGAGCATCGCATTTACCCGCAGGCGGCGCGCTGGTTTCTCGACGGGAAACTGGTCATCGAAAACGGGGTGGTGCGCGTTAAGGGAGATCATCCCCAACAGTTGTACGCGCCGTGATCAGACCTCTTGCCTTTGTCGCTGTTTGCTTTTTTGCCGGCGCTTGCGCGGCGCAGCCGCCGCACAAAGTGAGCCTGACCTACGACTTGAGCTACAACGGCGTGGTCGCGGCGGAGCTGACCGAGGTGCTCGAGCACGACGGCAAGAGTTTTTCGCTGACCTCCGAAGGCCGCGGCAAAGGTATCGGTGCGCTGCTCTATCGCGGCGCCGCCAAGCGCTGGTGCCGCGGCGAGGTCACAGGCGCAGGCCTGCGCCCGCTGGAATACCGCGACCAGCGCGGTGACAAGCCGGCTGCCGTGGCCCGATTCGACTGGGCCAGAAAAACCCTGACGCAGGAGCACGACGGCAAGAACGAGACCACGAATATGGTGCCGCCACTGCAGGACCGGCTGAGCTTCCTCTACAACTTTGCATTTCAGCACTCGCCCGAGTTGAGGCCGGGCACGGAGATCAAGGTTACCCTGACCGATGGCAAGGGTTTGACGCAGTTTCAATACAACGTGGCCGGAAGGGAAATGCTGAAGACCGCGGCAGGCGAACTGGAAACCGTGCACCTGGTGAAGCAGCGCGACAACAAAGAAGACAAGGGCACCGAGATCTGGTTTGCGAGCGGCCGCGATTACCTGCCGGTGCGCATCCTGGTCATCGAAAAAGACGGCGCGCGCATCGACCAGGTGCTGACGCGCATTGGCAACTAATACGCGCCTTGCGCGCGCCGCCACTCTGAGCCATGCCCTTGCCGCGCCCCCTGCTGGATCACACCGTGACCGCGCTTGCCGCCGTGCTTGAATTCAAGCATCCGGCGGATGCGGTGGTGTCGCGCTATCTGCGCGCTCACCCCATACTCGGCCAGCAGGACCGCGCCTTTGTCGCCGAGACCGTGTTCGCCGTCCTGCGCCGCATGCGGCTGCTGGAAACGCTGACGGCGGGGCGCGATCCGCGCCGCCTGGTGCTGGCGGCGCTGACGCGGCTGCGCGGCCTGAGCCTGCGCGAATTGGACACGGCAATGAAGCCGAGGGAACGCGACTGGCTGGCCGATCTCAAGGCGCGAGCGGAGGACAATCCGCTTGCCGTGCGCTGTGATTTTCCCGATTGGCTGCTGGCGAAGCTGCAGCGGCAATACGGCGAAGAGGAATTGCTGGCGCTGGCGCAGAGCCTGCACAAGAGCGCGCCGCTCGATCTTCGCGTCAACCTGCAGAAGGCCGAGCGCGAGGCGGTGCTCGCGCGCCTGGCGGCCGACGGCATCGCCGCGCGGGCGACGCCCTATTCGCCGGTGGGCGTGCGTCTGGAGGGCAAGCCGCAAATCAATCGGCACCCGCTGTTTCTGCAGGGGGCGATCGAAATTCAGGACGAGGGCAGCCAGCTCCTGTGCCAGCTGCTCGCGCCGCGCCGCGGCGAGATGGTGGCGGATTTCTGCGCCGGCGCCGGCGGCAAGACCCTGGCGCTGGGGGCGATGATGCGCTCCAGCGGCAGGCTGTATGCTTTCGATATCTCGGAAAAGCGCCTCGCGGGCTTGAAGCCGCGCCTCGCGCGCTCGGGTCTTTCCAATGTGCATCCGCAATGGATCGCAAGCGAAAACGACGCGCGCCTGAAGCGTCTCGCGGGCAAGCTCGACCGCGTGCTGGTGGACGCGCCGTGCACCGGCTTGGGGACGCTGCGGCGCAATCCCGATCTCAAATGGCGCGAGGACGAGCAGACACTGGCCGAGCGCCGCGCAAAGCAGGATGTCATCCTGGCTGCAGCAGCCAGGCTGGTGAAGCCGGGCGGCCTGATGCTGTACGCGACCTGCAGCCTGCTCGATGAAGAGAACGCAGAGGTGGTGGAGTCCTTTCTGGCGACGCACGCGCAGTTCGAGCTGCGGCCGGCCAACGCCGCCCTGGCGCAGCAACGCATCGAACTCGATACCGGAGAATATTTGCGCCTTGCGCCGCACCTGCATGGCACCGACGCGTTTTTCGCGGCGTTGCTGGCGAAGGCAGCATGAGACGGCTGCTGCTCGCGCTTGGCTTGCTGTGCGCTTGCGCAGCCGAGGCACAGATTCCGGCGCAGGGACCGGAGCCTTGCCCGGTCAGCCGAACGCCGCCGGCGTTGCCGGTCAGCCGAACACCGCCGGCATTGCCGGCGCAGGGCACGGTCCAGGTGGCGTTCACGCCCTGGGACAATGCCGAAGGCATGATCGTCGACGGCATACGCCGGGCAAAACATCAGATTCTGGTGCAGGCCTTCAGTTTCACCAGCCGCATTCTCGCGAATGCATTGATCGCAGCCAAAAGGCGCGGCGTGGACGTACGCGTCATGGCGGACCGCGAGCAGACCTTCGGCGGCGAGGCCAGCCGCATCCCCGACCTGGTCCAGGCGGGCATCCCGGTGACGCTGGAGGTGCGCTACCAGAGCGCACACAACAAGGTGATGGTCATCGACGCGGGTACGGCGGACGCGGCGGTCATCACCGGGAGTTATAATTGGACCTACGCCGCGCAAAGCAAGAATGCCGAGAACGTGCTGATCCTGCGCCACAACCCTGATATCGCGAACGCGTACGCCGCCAACTGGAGACGGCACTTCGCCGAGGCCTTGCCCTACGCCGAGCAATGAAAGAACCCTTTAGTAACCTGCTGCAAAAGGCGTGGATCGATGTGCACGATCCGCAGGTCGTATGGCAGATTGCGATCCTGCTCGCGTGCTTCGTGCTTGCCTGGGCCGCGGGCCGGGCGCTGCACCTCGCCCGCGTCGAGGCCGACGGCATCTGGAAATTCGGCGTCGGCGGCCTGAGGCGCATCCTGTTCCCCGCCGTCGCGCTGATTCCGCTGACGGCGGGCATCAGCCTCGTCAAACAATGGATCGACGTCGATCTGCTGCGGCTGTTCGTGCCGCTGCTCGCCTCGCTCTTGCTGGTGCGCATTTTCTTTTATTTGCTGCGCCATGTGTTCGCGCGGGGCAGCATCGTGCGCACCTTCGAGAGAACCATCGCCGTTCTGGTGTGGGGGGCATTGGTGCTGCACGTCTCCGGCCTGCTGCCGGAGGTGATCGATTATCTCGACGACATCAGTTTTCCTTTGGGCAAGCAGAAGCTCACGCTGTGGCTGCTGTTGCAGGGATTGTTCTGGGTCGTGATCACCCTGCTCGCGGCGCTGTGGCTCTCCGGCGCCATCGAGGCGCGGCTGATGCGCGCCGATTCGCTGCACTCCAGCCTGCGCGTGGTGTTTGCGCGCCTGGCCAAGTCGCTGCTGGTCCTGCTCGCCGTGCTCATGGTCCTGCCGCTCGTTGGCATCGACCTCACGGTGCTGTCGGTGTTCGGCGGTGCCATCGGCGTGGGCCTCGGTTTCGGCCTGCAGAAAATCGCCAGCAATTATGTCAGCGGCTTCATCATTCTGCTGGACCGCTCGATCCGCATCGGCGACTTGATCACGGCGGACAACTTCTATGGCGAAGTGAAAAACATCACCACGCGCTACGTGGTGGTGCGCGCGGGCGATGGACGCGAGGCGATCATCCCCAACGAGATGCTGATCACCACCACGGTGCTCAACCATTCGTATTCAAACCGGCAGATCCGACTGGCGATCCCGGTCCAGGTCGGTTACAAGGGCGATCCGGAGCGTGCCATGCGGCTGATGGAGGAGGCGGCGAGCAAGCACCGGCGTGTGCTCGCCGACCCGCCGCCGAAGGCGTTCCTGGCGCGCTTCGCCGACAGCGGCATCGAACTCGAGCTGGGCGTCTGGATCGGCGATCCCGAGATCGGCATGCTCAATATCCGCTCCGAGCTCAATCTGGCTATCTGGCGCGTTTTTCAGGAAGCCGGTATCGAAATTCCGTATCCGCAGCGCGAAGTACGGATGTTGCCCGGCGCAGACGGCGGCTGATTTAAGGCGCCGCAAGCCCGACCGGCGGCGCTAGCCAAATACCCATTGCGGTATGCGGAAATTGACGTAGAATTCCCAGCCAGTTCGTGAATTTGATGGAGCGTTGATGTTTTTTTCGGGGGTCCTGGATTTACCCTGGTGGGGCCTGGTGATCGTGACCCTGGTCCTGACGCATATCAGCGTCGCCGCCGTAACCATTTTCCTGCACCGCCACCAGGCCCACCGTGCGCTGGGCCTGCGCCCGCTGGCGAGCCATTTCTTCCGCTTCTGGCTGTGGTTGACCACCGGCATGGTGACCAAGGAGTGGGCCGCCGTCCATCGCAAGCACCACGCCAAGTGCGAGACCGCGGACGATCCGCACAGCCCGCAGATTTACGGCGTCAACCGCGTGCTCTGGGGCGGGGTGTTCCTGTACGTCAAGGAAGCCCACAACAAGCAGACCCTGGAGCGCTACGGCCATGGCACGCCGGACGACTGGCTGGAGCGCAATGTCTATAGCAGCCGTGCCAAGGCCGGGCTGGTGATCATGGGCCTGATCAACCTCACCCTGTTCGGCATCGTGCCGGGCCTTCTGCTGCTGGCGGTACAGATCGCCTGGATCCCTTTCTGGGCGGCGGGCGTGATCAACGGCATCGGCCACTTTTGGGGTTACCGCAACTGGTTCAGTGCCGACGCCAGCACCAATATCTTTCCCTTGGGCATTCTGATCGGCGGCGAGGAGCTGCACAACAACCACCACGCCTTCGGCTCATCGGCCAAGCTCTCCAACAGATGGTACGAGTTCGACATCGGCTGGATGTATATCCGTATCCTCGAAATGCTGGGGCTGGCGCAAATCAAGAAGATCGCGCCCAGGCCGCGATTCACCCCGGCCAAGCCGATTGCCGATTTTGATACGCTGCAGGCCGTGATTACCTATCGTTATGATGTGCTGGCGAAATACGCCAAGTCGCTGAAGAAAACCTACGCCGAGGAATTGCGCGTGCTGCGCGGCTTTGCGCCGCAGGACGCGCAGTTGCTGAAGGGCCTGAAGCGCTGGCTCAATCGCGACGAGAAGCAGTTGTGCGGCGAAGCGCGCGCCAGGCTGGCCGAGGCACTGGCCAAGAGCGAGAAGCTGTCGACGGTCTACACCATGCGCAGGGAACTGGCGGCGCTGTGGGAGCGTTCCAATGCCTCGCGCGAGCAGTTGCTGAAGCAGTTGCAGGACTGGTGCCGGCGCGCCGAGGCGAGCGGCATCCGGCAGTTGGAGGAATTCTCTTCCAGGCTGCGCTCCTACGCCTAGAATGAAAAGGCCGCATGAGCGGCCTTTTCATTTGAAACTGGGTACGATCACTTCAGCTTGGTCTCTTTGTAGATCACATGCCGGCGCACCTTTGGATCGAATTTGATGATTTCCATCTTGTCCGGCATGGTGCGCTTGTTCTTGGTCGTGGTGTAGAAGTGGCCCGTGCCGGCGGTGGATTCCAGTTTGATCTTCTCGCGCATGACTAGATCTCCCCCTTAGCGCGCAGGTCTTTCAACACTGCGTCTATGCCGTTTTTGTCGATGGTGCGCAGCCCGTTGGCGGACACGCGCAGGCTGATCCAGCGGTTTTCGCTCTCGACCCAGAAGCGGCGATAGTGCAAATTGGGCAGAAAGCGGCGCTTGGTCCTGTTGTTGGCGTGGGACACGTTGTGGCCAGACATTGGCTTCTTGCCGGTTACTTGGCATACGCGTGCCATGGCGGTACTCCGAATTTGGAAGAGGGCGAATTATACGCCACTATCTTGCGGAATTTCAAGCACAAATTCATCCGGCCACGGAGGCGCAGTAGATACAGGGCATGCTTCAATTCCCTGTTGCAGAAGCGATTCACGCTTCAGGATTGCGATTGCCCCGGCGCCAGCCGGCTGAATTACGTCATTCCGTTCTCGCGCCCCGGCGGCGGTTTAAATCAATCCTCGTTCGGCGAAGGAAAGGGCGGAGCCGCCGGCCACGATAAAATGGTCCAGGACCTTGATGTCTACCAGGGCCAATGCCTGCTTGAGCGCCTGCGTCAGCACTTCGTCGGCATGGCTGGGCTCGGCTACACCGGATGGGTGGTTGTGCGCGAAAATCACCGCGGCAGCGTTGCGCGCTAGGGCGCATTTGACCACTTCGCGCGGATAGACGCTGGTTTGGGTCAGCGTGCCGCGGAATAACTCCTCGCAGGCGAGCACCCGGTTCTGGGCGTCCAGCAATACGGCGAGAAAGACCTCATGCTCGCGGTTAGCCAGCGTGAGGCGCAGAAAGTCGCGTACGGCACCGGGGGAGCCGAGGGCGTCGCTCGAGCGCAGCGTTTCCGCCAGCGCGCGGCGGGCCATCTCCAGCACCGCCTGCAACTGAGAAAATTTGGCGTCGCCCAGGCCCGGCAGGCCGGCCAGTTCGGCGCGCTTGGCTGCGAACAAGGCGCCGAGGCCGCCGCACCGGACCAGCAAATCGCGCGCCAGGTCAACCGCACTCTTGCCGCGTACGCCGGTACGCAGAAAAATGGCCAGCAACTCGGCGTCGGACAAGCTTGCCGGGCCCCGCTGCAGCAGCTTCTCCCGCGGTCGTTCCAGCATCGGCCAGTCGGTGATCGCCATATCCTACCCTCTCAATTGGCGTAAAATCCGTTTTCCTATTCAACGCGTGGTCGCTGATTTCGATGACCGATATCCAAGGCAAGCGCATCCTGCTGGGGCTGAGCGGCGGGATCGCCGCCTACAAGGCGGCCGAACTGACCCGATTGCTTACCCAGGCGGGTGCAGAAGTGCGGGTGGTGATGACCGAGGCGGCCTGCCGCTTTATTACCCCGGTAACCATGCAGGCGCTTTCCGGCAATCCGGTGCATACCGACCTGTGGGATGCGAGCGTGCCCAACAACATGGCACACATCGAACTGGCGCGCGGCTGTGACGCCATCGTCGTCGCTCCGGCCAGTGCCGACTTCCTCGCCAAGCTTGCGCTGGGCCTGTGCGATGACCTGCTCTCCACGCTGTGCCTGGCGCGAGAGCGCCCGCTGCTGCTGGCGCCGGCGATGAACCTGCAGATGTGGGGCAATCCCGCCACGCAACGCAACCTGAAGCAGTTGCGTGCCGATGGCATTGCCATCCTCGGGCCCGCGAGCGGCGACCAGGCTTGCGGCGAAGTGGGCATGGGGCGCATGCTCGAGGCGGAAGAAATCTTGGAGGAGATCGATGCCTGCTTTCAGCCGAAACTGCTCGCCGCCAAGCGCGTGCTGATCACGGCCGGGCCGACTTTCGAGCCTATCGACACCGTGCGCGGAATTGCCAATACCAGTTCCGGCAAAATGGGCTATGCGGTGGCACGCGCGGCGCGCGACGCGGGCGCTGCGGTCACGCTGGTGAGCGGACCGACCGCCCTCGCGGCGCCGCGAGGCCTGGAGCGCATCGACGTTTCCAGCGCGCAGGAGATGCATGACGCGGTCATGGCGCGCGTGGCGAAGGCGGACGTGTTCATCGGCGTCGCCGCGGTCGCGGATTACCGGCCCAAGGAAGCCAAGGGACACAAGCTGAAGAAGGGAAGCGGCGAGATGACGCTGCAACTCCAGCCCAATCCCGATATCCTCGGCACCGTGGCGGCGCGCAGGAACGCGCCGTTCTGCGTCGGCTTCGCCGCCGAGACGGAGAATCTGGAGGCTTATGCCGACGCGAAACGCCGGCGCAAGAAAGTGCCGCTGCTCGCCGCCAATCTCGCCCAGCACGCCTTCGGCGCCGACGACAATCAGCTGATCCTGTTTGATGACCAGGGCACGCACGAACTGCCTCGCGCGCCCAAGATCGTGCTCGCGCGAGCGCTCATCGCCCACATCGCCAAGCTGTTGCCGAAGAAATAAAAAGCTTTTGACCGCCAGGGACGCCAGGGAACCCTTTGTCAGGTGCTTCCAATGCGTGCTCGGCGGTTAATTCAATTTATCAGACATGCACAAACTCGACGTCAAGATCCTCGACCCGCGCCTCAAGGACAATCTGCCGCAGTATGCCACTGCCGGCGCTGCCGGCCTGGATCTGTGCGCCTGCATCGACCGGCCGATCGAACTCAAGCCCGGCGCGACCGAGCTGATTCCCAGCGGCATCGCCATCCATCTCACCGACCCAGGGCTCGCAGCCATGGTTCTGCCGCGCTCGGGGCTGGGACATAAGCATGGCATCGTGCTCGGCAACCTGGTCGGCCTGATCGACTCCGATTACCAGGGACAGATATTCGTTTCGTTGTGGAATCGCGGCGGCAGCGCGTTCACGCTCAACCCGATGGAGCGCATCGCCCAGCTGGTGGTGGTGCCTGTGCTGCAGGTGAAGCTCAATGTGGTCGATGATTTCTGCGCGAGCGAGCGCGGCGCCGGCGGCTTTGGCAGTACCGGCAAGGGTTAGGGTCCGCGTTTATCCCTTGCTGAGATGAAACAGGCCGCATCCGCGGCCTGTTTCATTGCGATGGGCGAAGGTTCAGCCGAGCGTATCCGCCCAGATGTTTCGCGCCCATACCATGGCGTACATTCCCTCCAGTTCGCTGGCCGCGGTCGACACTCCGCCCGAACCCGGCACTGTCTTGAGCGTCTTGTCCTTGGCGTCATAGGCGTGCACCGAGGCGACATGCATCGCGTCCTTGTCGCTGACGTAGCTGTAGCAGGTGTTGGTCATCATCGGCGCCTGGTTTACCGGCTGGCCGGTCATGAGCGCCACCACGCCTGCGGCGCATACCTTGGCGTGCTGGTTGGCCATGGATCCGGACTTGGGCATGAGCGGCGCCGACAGCGTCGCGTCACCGAGCACGTGAATGTCGGGATTGGCGGTGGACTGCATGGTGAGCCAGTTAACGCCGCACCAGCGGTTGTTTGCCGTGATAACGCCCGCTTTGGCGGCGATGCCGGCCGCCTTTTGCGGCGGCAACACATTGAGCACGTCGCCCTTGAAGGAGTCGAAATCGGTCTTGACCGTCATGCTGCGCAGATCGACGTCCTTCGCTTCCTGATTGTTGCGGTACTCGATGATGCCCTTGTAGCGGTCGCCCCAGGCTTTCAGGAACAGCCCTTTCTTCGACACGATGTCCTCGTTGCCGTCGAGGATCAGCACCTTGGATTTCGGCTTTGCCCGGGCGAAGTAAAACGCCACTTGGCAGGCGCGTTCGTAGGGTCCGGGCGGGCAGCGGTACGGCGCCTTCGGGATCGAGAGAATGTAGACGCCGCCGTCGCGCATCGCCTCCAGCTGCTTTCTCAACGCGACCGTCTCCGGTCCGGCCTTCCAGGCGTGCAGGATCGACTTTTGCGCATCGGCATTGTTGAGACCCGGGATCTGCTCGTACATGAAATCCACGCCCGGCGACAGCACCAGCCGGTCGTACGGCAGATCCTCGAAGCGGGTGAGCTTGACTTTTTTCCTGGCCGTGTCGATGGCGGTGACTTCGTCGCGCATCACCTGCACGCCGTATTCGCGCAGCTTGGCGTAGTCCATGGTGATGTCTTCGATCTTCTTGCTGCCGCCCAGCACCAGATTGGACATCGGGCAGGAAACGAACTGGCTGCTGCGGTCGATCAGGAATACCTCGATGCGGCCGCCCGACCACATGCGGATATATTTGGCGGCGGCGGCGCCGCCGTAGCCGCCGCCGATCACCGCCACGCGACCGATCGGTTTTTGCACTTCGGGCGCCGTGGCGCAGCCGGCCAGGGTGCCGGTTGCGGCGCCGGCGGCAAGAAACTTGATGAAATCGCGCCGATTGCATGCGTGAGCCATGGCTTCCCCCTATTGGATTTTTTGTTTCAAAAAATATTCGCCGATCAGCTCCACCTGCTGTTCCGTATACCCCTTGGACAGTTGGTGCATGACCGTGGCCGGCCTGGCGCCCGACTTGAATGCTTTCATCGTCTGCACCAACTGTTGTTTCGGCATGCCGGCCAGCGCAACGGTGCCGCCGACGCTCCTGCCGTCGGTGCCGTGACAATGGGTGCAGGTCGCAGCAAGATCGCGGCCGAGGTTGGCGTCCTGGGCGCTTGCCGGTAGCGCCAGTCCGCCGCCAATGAACGCGGCGGTCAACAACGTAACGCGCACTTTCTTCATCGGGGATCTCCTTTGGGTGGTGTCGTAGTTCTCGTATTCTTTTCCAAGGTAGTGTCCCCTTGAGCTTTGTCGATGTCAATACGGGTCCTGGCTTATCGGACCATAAACCAGGCTCGCGGAGAAAAAAAAGGCCGCTCGCGGCGGCCTTTTCCAGCGCGGCAAGCTCTTCAGCTTGCTTGCACCACAGGCGGTGGCTCGACTGGCGTGTCGTCGGCGAAGTCGAGGCGCACCGTGTCCGCCGCGTCGATGTCGATGATGACCTTGCCGCCGTTCACCAGGCGCCCGAACAGCAACTCGTCGGCCAGGGCGCGGCGCACCGTGTCCTGGATCAGGCGCGCCATCGGGCGCGCGCCCATCATCGGATCGAATCCGTGTTCGGCGAGGTGCAGCTTCAGCGCATCGGTGAAGATCACTTCGACTTTTTTCTCGTGCAGCTGTTCCTCCAGCTGCATCAGGAACTTGTCCACCACGCGCAGGATGATGTCGTGATCGAGCGCGGCGAAGGAGATGATGGCGTCCAGCCGGTTCCTGAACTCCGGCGTGAACATGCGCTTGATCTCGACCATCTCGTCGCCGGTGGTGCGCGACTGGTTGAATCCGATGCCGGTCTTGTTCAGGGCTTCGGCCCCGGCATTGGTGGTCATGATGATGACCACGTTGCGGAAATCGGCCTTGCGCCCGTTGTTGTCGGTGAGCGTGCCGTGGTCCATCACCTGCAGCAGGATGTTGAAAATGTCCGGATGGGCTTTCTCGATCTCATCCAGCAGCAGCACGCAGTGCGGCTTCTTGGTGATCGCCTCGGTCAGCAGGCCGCCCTGGTCGAAGCCGACGTAACCCGGCGGAGCGCCGATCAGGCGCGACACGGCATGGCGCTCCATGTACTCGGACATGTCGAAGCGCACCAATTCGATGCCCATGCAGTAGGCGAGCTGGCGCGCCACTTCGGTCTTGCCGACACCGGTGGGGCCGGAGAACAGAAATGACCCGATCGGCTTGGTCGGTTGCCCCAGGCCGCTCCTCGCCATTTTGATCGAGGCGGCGAGCGCGTCGATGGCCTTGTCCTGACCGAACACGACTGCCTTCAAGTCGCGGTCGAGATTCCGCAGCGACTCGCGATCGTCGGAAGACACGCTCCTGGGCGGAATGCGGGCGATCTTGGCAATGATCTCCTCGATCTCGAGCTTGCCGACGACCTTCTTCTGCTTGGTCTTGGGCAGGATGCGCTGCGCCGCACCGGCCTCGTCGATGACATCGATGGCCTTGTCGGGCAGGTGCCGGTCATTGATGAAGCGCGCCGACAATTCGGCCGCCGTGGTCAGCGCGGCCGCCGAGTACTTGATGCCGTGGTGCGCCTCGAAACGGCTCTTCAGGCCGCGCAGGATCGCCACGGTTTCCTCGACCGACGGTTCTTCCACGTCGATTTTCTGGAAGCGGCGCGACAGCGCGTGGTCTTTTTCGAACACGCCACGGTACTCATTGTAGGTGGTCGCGCCGATGCACTTCAGCTGCCCCGAGGAGAGCGCGGGTTTGAGCAGGTTGGAAGCGTCCAGGGTCCCGCCTGATGCTGCGCCGGCGCCGATCAGCGTGTGGATCTCGTCAATGAACAGGATCGTGTTGCAGTTGTCCAGCAACTGCTTCAGCACCGCCTTCAAGCGCTGCTCGAAGTCGCCGCGGTATTTGGTGCCTGCAAGCAACGCGCCCATATCGAGCGCGTATACCTGGCAGCGCGCGAGCACCTCGGGCACGTTGCCCTCGACGATACGTCGTGCCAGGCCTTCCGCAATCGCGGTCTTGCCGACACCGGCCTCGCCCACCAGCAGCGGATTGTTCTTGCGCCGCCGGCACAAGGTCTGGATCACGCGCTCGAGTTCGCGTTCGCGGCCGATGAGCGGGTCGATCTTACCCACCAGAGCCTGGGCGTTCAGATTGAGGGTGTAGGTTTCGAGCGCGCCGTGGCTGCCTTGCTCGTCCTGCTGCTCTTCGCTTGGTTCCGGCTTGCCGCCCTGGGTTTGCGGCGTCTTGGTGATGCCGTGGGAGATGAAGTTGACCACGTCCAGCCGCGTGATGCCTTGCTGGTGCAGGAAGTACACGGCGTGCGAGTCCTTCTCGCCGAATATTGCCACCAGGACGTTGGCGCCGGTCACTTCCTTTTTGCCCGAGGATTGAACGTGCAGGATCGCGCGTTGGATCACGCGCTGAAAGCCGAGCGTCGGCTGGGTATCGATCTCCTCGGTCCCGGCCACGGTCGGAGTGTGCTCGGCGACGAAACCGCCCAAGCTCTTGCGCAGCTCGTCGATGTTGGCGGCGCAGGCGCGCAGCACCTCGGCAGCGGTGGGATTGTCAAGCAGCGCGAGCAGCAGGTGCTCGACCGTGATGAACTCATGGCGCTTCTGCCGCGCTTCGACAAAGGCCATGTGCAAGCTGACTTCAAGTTCCTGCGCAATCATTCAGTTTCCTCCATCACGCATTGAAGCGGATGTTGATACTGGCGGGCGAAGCTGCCCACCTGCTCTACCTTGGTCGAGGCGACGTCCCTCGGATAAACGCCGCACACGCCCATGCCTTCACGGTGCACCTTCAGCATCACCTGTGTCGCTTGTTCGCGGCTCAGACTGAAGAACGTCTGCAACACGACGACCACGAATTCCATCGGCGTATAGTCGTCATTCAACAACATTACCTTGAACAGCGGCGGCGGCTTGACCTTGGCCTTTTTCGCCTCTAAGACGGTGCCTTCACGCGCCCGGTTCGCCATGCTCCCCTACCCAGATAAAACACTATGCCAGATTCTGCGCCCAGTCAATTTAGTTTCGACCCGATTTCGAATATAACGTTCGGCGCACAATATCCGGCTACCGACATAATATATTATCGCGCGAAAACGTTTCCTGCTTGAGTGTAATCCTAATCGCTGCCGCGGTGCGGCGCAATGCACGCAGAAGCGCCGCGCTCGACCGTGTTTTCCCTCGGCCGCGGCCTGCGGGCGGAAACGGAAAAAGGCCGCGGGCAGGACGCCTGCGGCCTTTTTTTTGGATGTGTCTGGCGCCGTGCTGCGCACCGGCACCGAACGGATACGCCATTAGCGCATGCGCGCGATCATGGCCTCGCCGAAGCCGGAACAGGAAACCTGCTTCGCGCCGGTCATGAGGCGCGCAAAGTCGTAGGTCACGGTCTTGGCGTTGATGGTGTCGCCCATTGCCTTGATGATCAAATCGGCGGCCTCCGTCCAGCCCATGTGGCGCAGCATCATCTCCGCCGACAGGATCTCCGATCCCGGGTTGACGTAGTCCTTGCCCGCATATTTCGGCGCGGTGCCGTGGGTGGCCTCGAACTGGGCTATGGTGTCGGACATATTGGCGCCGGGGGCGATGCCGATCCCGCCTACCTGCGCCGCCAGGGCGTCGGATGCGTAGTCGCCGTTCAGGTTGAGCGTCGCGATCACGTCGTACTCGGCCGGCCGCAACAGGATCTGCTGCAAGAAGGCGTCCATGATCATGTCCTTGACCACGATATCCTGGCCGGTTTTCGGACTCTTGAAGCTGGACCAGGGCCCGCCGTCGAGCAGCTTGGCGCCAAACTCGCGCTGCGCAAGCGCATAGCCCCAATCGCGGAACGCGCCTTCGGTGAACTTCTGGATGTTGCCCTTGTGCACCAGGGTGACCGACTTGCGGTTGTTGTCGAGCGCGTACTGAAAAGCCTTCCTGATCAGCCGCTCGCTGCCTTCGCGCGAGACGGGCTTGATGCCGATGGCCGAGGTCGCCGGGAAGCGGATTTTGGTTACCTTCATCTCCTTGATCAGAAAATCGATCACTTTCTTTACCTCCGGCGTGCCGGCGGCCCACTCGATGCCGGCGTAGATGTCCTCCGTGTTCTCGCGGAAAATCACCATATCGGTCTTCTCCGGCTGTTTCAGCGGGCTCGGCACGCCCGGGAAATAGCGCACCGGCCGCAGGCAGACATACAGGTCCAGTTGCTGGCGCAGTGCCACGTTGATCGAACGGATGCCGCCGCCGACGGGCGTGGTGAGCGGCCCCTTGATCGACACCGCGTACTCCTTCGAAATTTCCAGGGTTTCGTCCGGCAGCCAGACGTTTTCGCCGTACACCTTGCACGCTTTCTCGCCGGCGTACATTTCCATCCACGAGATCTTGCGCTTGCCGGCGTATGCCTTGGCCACCGCCGCATCCACCACCTTGATCATCACCGGCGTGATATCGACGCCGGTGCCGTCGCCCTCGATGAAGGGAACGATCGGCTGATCGGGCACTTCCAGTGAATAATCGGGCCGGACGCGGATTTTCTCGCCTACGCTCGGGATTTTGACGTGTTTGTAACGGGCCATGGGTGTTCCTATGATGGATGGGATTGGGCAGGGGTTGACAACTCTTATGTCTTATATATGATACACAATATGTGCGCACTCAAGGGTGGGATTTTACTCTCGTTCGCAGCCCGCTTTGCCTGCTGTGGCAGAAGCTTGCGCAAGAGGATGCTGATGCGGCGCATCAATTCTGTGAAACAAAATTTCGTGATGCAAAAAATAGACTAGATTAATTATCTAATTCATTGACTTTAAATTTAATAATATCAAACGCTAATTTTGTTGCGAAGCACCAAATATATTGATATGCTGAAACACTTAATTGCACGGGATGGCATGCGCCCGTGTTCAAACCAGGCCGATGCTAACCGCGTCGACGGCCGGGCAGACGGCCGGCGACGATCCCGTGCCGTCAGGTGTGGCGCGCCCAAACAGGGCGACGCACGGTAGGAAGGCGAGAGTCTCTCACCCAATCGGGTCTCTTCATCCACCGACATAAGCCAGGCGCAGGGTGCGCTCTGCCGATAAAACTTTTTTCGAGAGGAAATCATGAGTCATCGCGAGCAGGAAATTGCCAAGATCAGGAAAGATTGGGCCGAAAATCCGCGCTGGAAGGGTGTCAAGCGCGGCTACACTGCGGAAGACGTGTACCGTTTGCGCGGGTCGGTGCAGATCGAGTACACGCTGGCCAAGCGCGGCGCGGAGAAGTTGTGGAAAATGACGCAGGAGATGCCCTTCGTCAACTCGCTTGGCGCCCTCACGGGCAACCAGGCGATGCAGCAGGTGAAGGCCGGGGTTCCGGCAATCTACCTGTCGGGCTGGCAGGTGGCGGCGGACGCCAACGACAGTCTGTCCATGTATCCGGACCAGTCGCTGTATGCCGTGACCAGCGTGCCTACGGTGGTGAAGCGGATCAACAACGCGCTGGCGCGTGCCGATCAGATCCAGCACATGGAGGGCAAGGGCGATATCGATTTTTACGCGCCCATCGTGGCCGACGCCGAAGCGGGCTTCGGCGGCGTGCTCAATGCCCACGAGTTGATGCGAGCCATGATCGAAGCGGGCGCCGCAGGCGTGCACTTCGAGGACCAACTCGCTGCGCTGAAGAAATGCGGCCACATGGGCGGCAAGGTGCTGGTGCCGACGCAGGAGGCGGTGCAGAAGCTGATCGCCGCGCGGCTCGCCGCCGACACCATGGGCGTGCCTACGGTGTTGCTGGCGCGCACCGATGCCGAGGCGGCCAACCTGGTTACCTCCGATGTCGACGAAAACGACAAGCCGTTCCTTACCGGCGAGCGTACGGCCGAGGGTTTTTACCGCGTCAAGAACGGCTTCGATCAGGCCTTGTCGCGCGGTCTAGCCTACGCCGAGTATGCGGACATGGTGTGGTGCGAAACCGGTACGCCGGACCTGGATTTTGCCAGGAGGTTCGCCGAAGGCGTGCAGAAGAAGTTCCCCGGCAAGATGCTCGCTTACAACTGCTCGCCCTCGTTCAACTGGAAGCGCAACCTCGACGATGCCACCATCGCGAAGTTCCAGCGCGAGCTCGGAGCCATGGGCTACAAGTTCCAGTTTATTACCCTGGCCGGTTTTCATGCGCTCAACTACTCCATGTTCGAGCTCGCATACGGCTACGCGCGCAGCAACATGAGCGCCTTCGTCGAGTTGCAGCAGAAGGAATTCGCGGCCGCCGAGAAGGGCTTTACCGCAGTCAAACACCAGCGCGAAGTCGGCACCAGCTATTTCGACGATGTGACCCAGGTGGTACAGGGTGGCAAGTCTTCGACCACGGCCTTGCACGGCTCGACCGAAGACGCGCAATTCTTCGACGCGGCCAAGCAAATCAAGGCCGCCTGAGCGCAGTCGTTTCCCATGTTGCGCCGCAGCGTTGTAGGCTGCGGCGTTTTTCGCTGCGCGCTGCAAACTTCGCAAATCCTTTCCACGGCAGACCCCCAAGCCCGACCGTGTGGCTTGAGCTGGAGCCGGAGGACGGCAAAAACCGCCAGGTGCGGCGCATGACCGCCAAGTTCGGATACCCGACCTTGCGCCTGATCCGCTGGGCCCTGGGGCCGCGCACGCTGGATGGCCTCTCCCTTGGGCATTGGCGCGAAACTGAAGCACCTGAAAAAGTGGCCTGACCTGTCAACCAGTGTGTCTTAGGGCGCGTTATGGGGGCTGACACCGCATTTTTTTTGCCTGTCGCCATACGTCAACTTTTTGAGAGGAATGTCCATGAATAAGCTGATCTCCGCCCTGGTTGCGACCGTGTTCGCCGCGGCGAGCGCCACCGCTTTTGCGCAAGCTAAATCCGCGACGCCAGCGACCCCCGCGACCCCGGCTGTGGCGCCTGCTGCACCGGCGGCCAAAGCTGAGGCGCCCAAAGCCGAAGCGAAAGCCAAAGCCAAAGCCGAAGCCCCCAAAGCTAAAGCTAAGAAAGCCAAAGCCAAGAAGTCCAAAAAAGCTGCTGAGACGAAGTAATTGATTTGCAAGCAATAAAGCCGGCGCCGGGGCTTCCCCGGCGGCGGCTTTTTGTTGTAGAAGCCCACCCGGTCTGAGTCAACTAGGCAAAAGGCAGGGTTCATCCCTGTCTTTTTTATTTTTGGAGCGAGCCTCGGCCTATGAAACGCAAGTCACGGAGCTACCGCCGGTGCGCGTTCTGCATTCGCGGCGCCGCGCTTGCGGGCCTGATCCTTTGGATGGCCTCGGCTTGGGCGCAGCAGCCTCTTTTGCCCACGATCAAGCTCAGCGCCGGGATCTATGTGATTCAGGCCGAAGTTGCGAGCACCACCGCGACACGCTCGCAGGGATTGATGCGGCGCAAGTCCATGGCTCAGGGCGCCGGCATGCTGTTCCTGTTCGACCAGTCCGCCGCGCACTGCATGTGGATGAAAAACACGCTCATCCCTTTGAGCGTGGCCTTCATTGACGAGCGCGGCGAGATCGTCAACATCGCCGATATGCAGCCGCTGGACGAGGCCACGCATTGTGCTATGCGCCCGGTGCGCTATGCTCTGGAGATGAATCAGCGCTGGTTCAACAAGCGCGGCATCGGGCCGGGCGCGCACATTGACGGGATTCCGCAAACGAAGCGCGCGCAATAAAGCCGCGCCGGGCGCATCCGGCAAGGAAACAAGAGGAGGCCCGAATGGGCCCCTTTCATTTTGTGCCGGCCTGGCTGATTACAGGCCGCCGTTCTGCTGCGCCACCATGCAGTAGAGCAACGGGATCGACAACATGGTGTTGACGCGCGAGGTGAGCATTGCCATGCGCGCGGCTTTGGCCTTGGCATCCGCTTCGACCGCTACGATGCCGAGCGCTTTCTTCTGGTTGGGCCAGATGATGAACCATACATTGTATGCCATGATCAGTCCGAGCCACATGCCGATCGCAATGGCGGTGAACGGGCGCGCGAACGTGAGCAGCGCGCCGATATAGCCGCTCATGCCGGCGAGGAGCAGGCCGGTAACGACGGTGGAGAGCGCGGCCCAACGGAACCAGAACAACGCGGTTGGCGCGATGACCTTGCCTATGGCCGGTTTCTGCTCGTCCGGTATTTTCGGCATGGACGGAATCTGCACGAAGTTGAAGTACCAGAGCAGGCCGATCCACATCACGCCCGAGATGACGTGCAGCCAGCGCATCACGAACGCGCCCCAGGCTTGGTCGTAATGGATTCCGCCGCCGGCGGCAAGAATGAGGATGATGACGAGGACTACGCCCGCGGCGACCGTGCGCCCCAACGACTGGAAAATTGCGCCCATTTCAAGACCTCCATTTATGTTGATCCAGGATCGCCGCCGAGTGGCGGCCCACTGCCTCCTGATGAGGGTTTGAAGTCTAGCACAAGCCGCCGCTGCCCGGCACCGGTACGGCAGCTTACCGGCGCGTGCGCTCGATGCGCGACTCCGCGCCCCCCTGCGAGAACGTGATATCGACCACGTCGCCCGCCGAGAGTGTGCTGGCGCTGCGCAGGATGGCACCCGAGCTATCCCGAACCACGCTGTAGCCCCGTTGCAGCACCGCTCGCGGGTCGAGGTGAGCGAGGTGCGCGCCGAGCGCACGCATCCCGGCCTCGGCACGCTCGCTGCGATTGCGCCATGCCAGTGCCAGGCGCGCGCGCGCCTCGGCGACGCGCCGGTTCCATTCGAGCAGGGGCGGCAAGACGGCGCGCTGGCGCGCTCCGAGATCGAGCAGTTGCCAGCGGTGCCGCTCCAGCACACGTGCGCAGGCGGTGCGCAGCCGCTGCGCGAGCTGCGCCAGCAGTCCGCGCTGGTTCTGCAGCCTTTGCCCCGGATGCACCATGCGCCGCAGCAGTTGGTCGACTTGCTGCATGCCGTTTTCCATTTTGCGCGCAACGCGGCCGGTCAGGACGGTGCGCAGAGCGGCGATGCGGACGATCAGGTCGGCGCGCGCCGGGCTCGCCAGCTCGCCCGCGGCGGTCGGGGTGGGGGCACGCCGATCAGCCACGAATTCGGCGATGGTAAAGTCGGTTTCATGGCCGATGCCGGTCACCACCGGGATGGGGCAGGCGTAAATCGCGCGCGCCAGGCCTTCGTCATTGAACGCCCACAGGTCCTCGATCGAGCCGCCGCCGCGGCAGAGGATAAGCACGTCGCATTCATTGCGCTTTGCCGCGGCAGTAATTGCCGCCGCGAGTTGCTGTGCCGCACCTTCTCCTTGTACCTGCGCCGGATAGATGATCACGGGAATGGAAGGATTGCGGCGCGCAAGCGTGGTGAGCACGTCGCGCAATGCCGCGGCCTGCAGCGAGGTGACGATGCCTATGCGTTGCGGGTAAGCGGGCAGCGGCTTTTTATGCGCGGCATCAAACAGCCCCTCCTTGTCCAGTTTGTCGCGCAACCTCAGGAAAGCTTCGAACAGCGCGCCCTGGCCGGCGAGGCGCATCGATTCCACGTTGAGCTGGAAATCGCCGCGCGCCTCGTACAAGGTGACCAGCGCGCGCACCTCCACCCTGAGTCCTTCGCGCGGTTCCCAGTCCAGATATTGGCCGCGATTGCGGAACATGACGCAGCGCACCTGCGCCATTTGGTCCTTGAGGGAGAAATACAGATGCCCGGACTTGGCGCGGACGCAATTGGAAATTTCGCCCGCCACCCACAACAGCGGATACCGATATTCGAGCAGATCGCGCACGTTTTGCGCCAAAGCGGAAACGGTGAGGATCTCCTCGGGGAGGAGGCTGGAAACCCGCGTCGATTCTGGCTCTGAAGGCATGTCCGGATATTACACTATCCACAGCAAGGCCTTGCGCGGGGCCTGCCCGTTTATTAGGCAAACTGTCCTCGTCTGAAGAGTCCGTAACGCATTGTTTAAAATGCTTAAAAAAGTCGGTTCAAATTGTGGGCAGCGGCAAAAAAGCCTTTTGCGCAGTCCACTTAAGATCTTTTTCTGCATACTGTGCACAACTTTATCCACACAAATTGTGGATAAGCCCTTGGCGCGATTTCAGCTGCTCCGCGCAAGCCTGGAAACCGTGTCGCGCAACGCGGCTTGCGCGCAACGGCACGCGCGCAGCGCTGGCGCGCGGGTGCGCTGCGGCCGACGCCTGAGCCCCGTGTATAAGCCTTGCTGAAAAGCCGCGCAGAAGCTAAAGTGACGGCGACAAAAAATTTCCAGGAGAGCTAATTGTTTGCCCTCGTCACCGCCGCAGGCTGGCCGATTTATCCGCTGTTGATCGCCTCGATCATCGCGGTAGCCCTAATCATCGAACGCCTGATCATGTTGCGCAAGGAAAAAATTGTGCCGGGGGATTTGCTCGGCAAGGTGGTCAATGCCTACCGGCAGCAGGGCGTGAATCCGCAGATGCTGGAGCAGCTCAGCAGGGATTCTCCGCTAGGACAGGTGCTGGCTGCCGGATTGAGAAACCACAAGAGTTCGCGCTATGTCATGAAGGAGGCGATCGAGGAGGCGGGGCACGCCGTGTCGCACGAGCTGGAGCGCTTCCTTACCACCTTGGGCACCCTGGCCACCATTGCGCCGCTGATGGGTCTGTTCGGCACGGTGGTGGGCATGATCGAGATCTTCGGCTCGCAATCGCCCTCGGGCACCAACCCGCAGGTGCTGGCGCACGGGATCTCGGTGGCGCTCTATAACACCGCACTTGGCCTGGTGATCGCGATTCCGGCGATGATCTTCTACCGCCATTTTCGCGCCAAAGTCGAGAGCTTTCTGGTGGACATGGAGCAGCAGGCGAGCAAGCTGGTGGACCTGATACACGGCGAGCGCCTCGACTTCGACCCCAGGTCGCAGCAGTCGCCGGACAAAGCATGAATTTCCAGCGTTTCCAGGCCAGGGAAGCCCTGGAGATCAATCTGATCCCGCTGATAGACGTGCTGCTGGTGATCCTCATTTTTCTGATGATCACCACCACCTATTCCAAATTCGCCGAACTGCAGATCAACCTGCCTACCGCCGATGCGCAGAAGCAGCTGGAGCGGCCCAACGAGATCAACATCACGGTCAACGTCGGCGGGCAGTACACCATCAACCGCCGGCCGCTGGTATTCCACGACGTGAACACGCTATCCGATGAGATGCGTCGCGCCGCAGGCGAGCTCAAGGATCCGGTAGTGGTGATCAGCGCCGATTCCAATGCCACGCACCAGTCGGTGATCAACATCATGGAAGCGGCGCGGCTGAGCGGCTACGGCCATATTTCCTTCGCCACGCAGACCCAGACCAAATAAGCCGCAGCGGTACTCGCCTGTGAGCGCATGAAGTGGGAGGCAGCTTTCCCGAACAGCACTGGTATCGCCTGAGCGCACTGTCGCTCGCTTTGTGGCCTGCGAGCCTGCTTTATCGTCTGCTGGTGGCGCTGCGCCGGCTCGCTTACCGCAGCGGCGCCTTGCCTACGGTAAGACTGCCGGTGGCAGTGATCGTCGTCGGCAACATCGTGGTCGGCGGCACCGGCAAGACACCGCTGGTGCTATGGCTGGCCTCGAGGCTCAGGCGCTGCGGCTGGAAGCCCGGTATCCTCAGCCGCGGTTACCGCGGCGGCGCCGCAGCGCCGATGGCGGTTGCCGCCTCCAGTCCGGCGGACCTGGTCGGCGATGAGCCGCTTCTATTGGCGCGCAATGGCGGTTGCCCGGTATGGGTAGGGCGCGATCGCGTCAAGGCGGCCTCGGAACTGCTGGCCGCTCACCCCGAATGCAACGTGCTGATCCTGGACGACGGCCTGCAGCACTACCGCCTCGCGCGCGACATTGAGATCGCGGTGGAGGACGCGCGCGGCGAGGGCAACGGCTTGCTGCTGCCCGCGGGACCGCTGCGCGAGCCGGCGTCGCGCCGGGTCGATGCCTGGATCGCCAACTCGGCGCCCCCGGGGATCCATAGCCCCTCATTCCGCATGGACCTGCGCGGCGGCATCTTCTGCTGCGTGGCCGCGCCGCACTCGAGGGTGGCGGCTGCGGCGTTCGCGCGCAAGAAGCTGCACGCCGTGGCCGGCATCGGCAATCCAAAGCGTTTCTTCGATCACCTGGCGCAGCTGGGCCTGGCGACCGTCAATCACGCGTTTCCCGATCACCACGTCTATACGGCAGGCGATCTCGACTTCGGCGATTGCGAAGCGCTGCTTATGACCGAGAAGGATGCGGTAAAATGCGAAGCGTTTGCGCGCGCGCACTGGTACGCGCTGCAGGTTGAGGCCGAACTGGCCCCGGCGTTTTTCGATTTCATTCTGGCGAAACTCAATGGACTCAAGACTGCTTGACATCCTGGTGTGCCCGATCTGCAAGGGCCCGCTGCTCTACCGCAAGGCCGAGCAGGAGCTCATCTGCAAGGCCGACCGGCTGGCATTCCGGATCCGCGACGGCATTCCGGTGATGCTGGAAGACGAGGCACGCAAGCTCGATCCCGCCGAAGAAATTCAATAGTAACGGCGGTCTGCGTGACGCGCCCCTGGAGCTGTCTGCAGCCGGGAAAAAGCGGCTGACCGCAGAGGACGCAAAGGGCGCAGAGGACACCCGATAGAGAAGGACCTCCGCGTCCTCTGCGGCAAAAATCCCGACTCCAAATGATCACTCTCCGTCAACTCACGCTAGCGCGCGGCGGCAAGCTGCTGCTCGAAAACATCGACCTGACGCTGTACGCCGGCCAGAAGATCGGCGTGGTGGGGCCGAACGGCTGCGGCAAGTCGAGCCTGTTTGCGCTGTTGCTGGGTAACCTGCACCAGGAAGCGGGCGATCTGGAACTCCCCGGGCGGCTCACCATCGCCCAGGTGACGCAGGACATCCCCGCAAGCGAACAGGCTGCGATCGAATATATCATCGACGGCGATGCGCCTTTGCGCGCGCTCGAGCAGGAGCTTGCGCACGCGCACGAACAGGACGAGGGTGAGCGCCTGGCCGCGCTGTACGAAGCGTTCGAGCACGCCGGCGGCTATGCCGCGCGCAGCCGCGCCGCCAGCCTGATGCACGGACTGGGGTTCGCCGCGGGCGAGCTCGCGCAAGCAGTGGATGCCTTCTCCGGCGGCTGGCGCATGCGGTTGAAGCTGGCGCGCGCGCTCATGTGCCGCTCGGACCTGCTGCTCCTTGATGAACCCACCAACCACCTCGATCTTGACGCGGTGATCTGGCTCGAGCAATGGCTGCGCGATTACCCCGGCACGCTGCTCGCAATTTCGCACGACAGGGATTTTCTCGACGGCACCGTCGGCCACATCCTCGCGATCGAGCACTGCCGGCTGAAGCTGTATACGGGCAACTACTCCGCCTTCGAGGAGCAGCGCGCAATGCAACTCGCGCAGCAGCAGGCGGCGTACCAGAAGCAGCAGCGAGAGATTGCGCACCTGCACTCCTACGTCGAGCGCTTTCGCGCCAAGGCCACCAAGGCGCGCCAGGCACAAAGCCGGCTGAAGGCGCTGGCGCGCATGGAGCTCATCTCGCCGGCGCACGTCGACACGCCGTTCGACTTCCGCATGCGCGAGCCGCTGGCAGGGCCCGATCCCCTGCTCACGCTGGAGGACGCCGCGGCCGGCTATGACGAGCGCACGGTGCTCGCCGGGATCAAGCTCAGCCTGGCGGCGGGCGCGCGCATCGGGCTCCTGGGCCGCAACGGCGCGGGCAAATCGACCCTGATCAAGCTCCTGGCGGGAGAGCTTGCGCCGCTGGCGGGCACGCGCCACGAAGGCAAGGGCCTGGCCATCGGCTACTTCGCCCAACACCAGATCGACGTGCTGCGGCCGGACGAATCGCCGCTGCGGCATCTCGCGCGCCTCGATCCGAGGGCGCGGGAGCAGGACCTGCGCGATTTCCTCGGCGGCTTCGATTTCCGCGGCGACATGGCGCTCGATCCGGTGGCACCCTTTTCCGGCGGGGAGAAAGCCAGGCTGGCCCTCGCCCTGCTCGTGTGGCAGCGGCCCAACCTGCTGCTGCTGGACGAGCCGACTAATCATCTGGATCTGGAAATGCGCCATGCGCTCACGCTTGCGTTGCAGGAGTACGAGGGCGCGATCGTGCTGGTATCGCACGACCGGCACCTGCTGCGCACGACCGCCGACAGCCTGTGGCTGGTGGCCAACGGCGGGGTGCAGCCCTTCGACGGCGATCTGGACGACTACCGCGACTGGCTGCGCCAGCGCGAAGCGGGCGTCGGTGCAGCCGAACCGGTGGGAACGACGCGCAAGCAGCAAAAGCGCGACCAAGCCGAGGCGCGCAACCAACGCTACGCGCAGAAGCGGCCGCTGGCGCAGCGCCTGGCCAAGCTCGAGCGGCGCATGGCCGAACTGGAACGCGAGCGCCTGCCGCTGGGCCAATGGCTGGCCGACCCGAAAAGCTATGCCGACAAGGAAAAGCTGCAGCCGGCGCTGTTGCGTGAGGCCGCATTGCGCCTCGAGCTCGAGCGCGCGGAGGAAGAATGGCTGGCACTGCAGGCCGAGCTGGAACTGCTCGACAGTTAAGGAAGCTCTGATGTTTACCCGTTGTGGCGCTGCAAGGCCCAGGCGACGTGCTCGCGCACCAGGGCCGACGCATCGCCGGCGCGGGACCTCAATGCACCGACCACGGCCTCGCTGCGCGGCGCATTGCCCAGACCCACGGCGAGGTTGCGTGACCAGCGCTCGAATCCGATACGGTGGATGGCGCTGCCGGCCATGCGCTCGTGGAACTGGCTCTCGCTCCATGCGAACAGGTCCACCAGTTGCGCATCGTCCAAGCCATGGCGCACGCGGAAATCCGGCTCGGCGCTGACTTCGGCGTAGCGGTTCCAGGGACAGGCGAGCTGGCAGTCGTCGCAACCGTAGACGCGATTGCCGACGAGCGGCCGCAACGCGAGCGGAATCGAACCTTTCAGCTCGATCGTGAGATAGGAAATGCAGCGCCGGGCATCGAGCTTATAGGGCGCGACGATGGCGCGGGTGGGGCAGATGTCCAGGCACTTGCGGCAGCTGCCGCAATGATCTGCGACCGGCGCGTCGGCCGGCAGCGGCAGGTCGGTGTAGATTTCGCCCAGAAAAAAATACGAGCCGGCATCGCGTGAGAGCAGCAGCGTGTGCTTGCCGCGCCAGCCCAGGCCGCTCTTTGCCGCCAGCTCCACCTCCATCACCGGCGCCGAGTCGGTATAGACGCGGTGACCGAAGGCGCCGATTTCACGCTCTATGCGCCAGGCAAGCTGTTGCAGCCGGCGGCGCAGCACCTTATGGTAATCGCGCCCGGTGGCGTAGCGCGCGATGTAGGCCTTCTCCGGCGCGCCGATCACCGACCAGGCCTCGGCGGCCTGCGGTCTGTAGTTCATGCGTGCGCTGATCACGCACAGCGCGCCGGGTCGGAGCGCCTCCGGCCGCGCGCGTCTTGAACCGTGCCTTGCCATATAATCCATCTCGCCGTGAAATCCGGCGGCGAGCCATTCGGCGAGACGGCCTTCCGCGGCGGCGAGATCGGTGTCGGCGATGCCCACCGCCTGGAACCCGAGTTCACGCCCCCAGGCCTTGACGGCGCGGGCGAGCAGGGCGTAATCGTAATTCGTTACTGCTTCGGACATGCCTAATCATAACCACAGCATGCTTAAAATGCATTTGCCCGACGAGGCCGCCACGCGCGCGCTGGGCGCGCGCGTGGCGCGCGTGATCGAACCGGGCCTCGCGCTCTACTTGCATGGCGACCTCGGGAGCGGCAAGACCACGCTCGCGCGCGGCCTGTTACGCGGCCTGGGCTATCAGGGCCGGGTAAAAAGCCCGACTTATGCCCTGGTTGAACTTTATACCGTTTCTAGGTTAAACTTATACCACTTTGATTTTTATCGATTCAAAGACCCAAAGGAATGGCGCGATGCGGGCTTCAACGAATACTTCAACGACGCCTCGGTCTGCTTGGTCGAATGGCCGGAAAAGGCGGCCGGGCTGCTGCCTGCCGCCGGCCTCGACATCACGCTCGAGTTCGCCGGCGACGGGCGTGACCTAAGCGTCCGTGCCGGAACCGAAAGTGGCAAAGCATGTTTACGCCGGCTGATGCAAATGCCGTTCTGAATTCTCCGGCTGCGCGCGGCGCGGCACGCTTTAGGCAGTGCTGGCGCAAGCTCGCTCTGCTTGCGCTTGCACTGGCGGCGGTTGTGGGCAGCGCCGCCGCCGCAGATCGCATCAGCGCGGTGCGCATCTGGCCGGCGCAGGAATACACCCGCATCACCATCGAGGCCGACAAGCCCATCCGGCATGAATTGCTGCTGGTGAAAAACCCCGAGCGCCTGGTGCTCGACCTGGAAGACGTCGACATTGCGAGCGTGGAGCAGGAGATTGCCGGCAAAGTCCTGCCGAACGATCCCTACATCGGCCAGATGCGCGCCGGCCGCTACAAGCCGGGGGTGGTGCGCCTGGTGCTCGACCTCAAGGCCGAGGTGAAGCCGCAGATTTTCATGCTCAAACCGGTAGGCGAGTACGGACACCGCCTGGTGCTCGACGTCTACCCGCTGGTGCCTGCCGATCCCCTCATGGCGCTGTTGCAGAAGCCTGAAGTGACGGCCGAGCCGGAGGGGCAAAGTACCGAGCGTGCGCCGAGCGCCGCGCAGGAAGAGCCGAAACTCGCCGCGCGAACCGAGCCTTTCCCCAAAGCGGAAGCGACCGCCAAAGGCAAGCCGGTGGTGGCGCGCCTGGTGACCGTCGTCGTCGACGCCGGGCACGGCGGCGAGGACCCGGGCGCCAAAGGCCGGGGAGGCAGCCGCGAGAAGAACGTGACCCTCATCATCGCGAGGAAACTGAAGTCCATCATCGACACCGAGCCCAATATGCGCGCGGTGCTCACCCGCGACGGCGATTATTTCATTCCGTTGCAGGTGCGCGTGCAAAAGGCTCGCAGGGTGCGGGCCGACCTGTTCGTATCGGTGCACGCCGACGCTTTCATCAAGCCGCATGCGCGCGGCTCCTCGGTATTCGCGCTGTCCGAGCGCGGCGCGACCAGCACCGCGGCGAAATGGCTGGCCAAGCGCGAAAACGATGCCGATCTGATCGGCGGGGTCAATCTCGACGTGAAGGACCGTTATCTGGCGATGACGCTGGCCGATCTGAGCCTGACGGCGCAGATCAACGACAGCCTGAAGCTGGGCAAGGCGGTGCTGTTTGAACTGGGCGGCGTCAACGCGCTGCACAAGAACGATGTGGAGCAGGCCGGCTTTGCCGTGTTGAAGGCGCCCGACGTTCCCTCGATCCTGGTCGAAACCGCCTTCATCAGCAACCCGGACGAGGAACGCAGGTTGAACGACGAGGCCTACCAGGAAAAAATGGCGCAGGCTATTTTCAAGGGCATCAAACGCTACTTTACCAAGAATCCGCCGCTGGCCAAGTCCACGCTGGCGGCGATCCGGGCAACGGATTAGCGCCTCAAGTGCCGGCCAGGCCCTAGCCGGGCAGGCGGGCGCGGCGTTGCTCGCGCCAGGTTCGTATCGCCACGACCAGCGCCGGCAGGCCGGGAATGATGATCAACGCGAGGATGATCAAGGTTAGGTTGTTCTTCACCCAGGGAATGTTGCCGAACCAGTAGCCGGCAACAGTCAGCGAGACGACCCAGAGCACGCCACCCGAGACGTTGTATGACTGGAAGCGCGCGTGCGTCATCTGCGCAACTCCGGCGACGAATGGCGCGAAGGTGCGCAGTATCGGCAGGAAGCGGGTTATGACGATGGTCTTGCCGCCGTGGCGCTCATAGAAAGCGTGGGCCTTGTCGAAAGCGGCGCGATTGAAGAAGCGCGAATCTTCCCAGGCAAATACCTTGGGCCCGAAGTAGCGGCCGATCCAGTAATTGCTGGTGTTGCCCAGAACCGCCGCCGTGATCAGCAGGGTATTCAGCATGAACAGATTGAGTTGACCGGCGCCGTTGCCCGTTGCAGTCAGGGCTCCGGCTATGAATAGCAGCGAATCGCCGGGCAGGAAGGGCGTAACCACCAAGCCGGTCTCGCAGAATACGACCAAGAAAAGAACCAGATACACCCAGACACCGTGCTGCGCGAGCAGGCTGGCGAGGTGTTTGTCCAGATTGACTATCAGATCCCAGAAAAACAGCAGCAGTTCCATCAATACCTTTCCGGCAGAAATTCCAGACTGCAAAAGCAGGCGGTATCTTACCGCAAGCCCGCTGCGTTCCCGGTATACTTGCCCATGGAAAATACGTAAACCCATGCCCTCGATTCGCCTTCTTCCAGACACCCTCATCAGCCAGATCGCCGCCGGCGAAGTGGTGGAGCGCCCGGCCTCGGTGCTGAAGGAATTGCTCGAGAACAGCCTCGATGCCGGCGCCACCGAGATCAGCGTCAGCCTGACGCAGGGCGGCATCAAGCAACTCAAGGCCACCGATAACGGCGGCGGCATGGACGCGGAGGACCTGCCTCTGGCATTCGCGCGCCATGCCACCAGCAAGATCGCGAGTCTCGATGACCTCGAGCAGGTGCGCTCGCTCGGTTTCCGCGGCGAGGCGCTGGCTTCGATCGCGTCCGTGGCGCGCGTGGCGATCACCACCCGCACCGAGCGCTCGCCGCATGCGTGGAGCCTCAGCGCCGAGGGCGGGGAGCAGGGCGCGGCGCAACCGGCCGCGCATGCGGGCGGCACCAGCGTTGAAGTGAGCGACCTGTATTTCAATACGCCGGCGCGGCGCAAATTCCTGCGCACCGAGGCGACCGAGTTCGGCCATTGCGAGGACGTGTACAAGCGCATCGCGCTGTCCCGGCCCGATGTCGCGTTCAGCCTGAAGCACAACGGCCGGGTGATCTCGCATCTGCAGGCGGGCGATGCCGCGCGGCGCGTTGCCGCGGTAGCGGGCGATGAATTCGCCGGCGCGGCGCGCGCGCTAGACGAAAATTCCTCGGGTCTGCGGCTTTCCGGTTTTGCCGGCTCGCCCGCATTCTCGCGCAGTTCGCGCGATGCCCAGTTCGTGTTCGTCAACGGCCGCTTCGTGCGCGACAAGCTGCTCGCGCATGCGCTGCGCCAGGCCTACCAGGACATGCTGCATGGCGATCGCCACGCGGCTTACGTGCTGTTTCTCGAGCTCGATCCGCTGGGCGTGGACGTGAACGTGCACCCGGCCAAGACCGAGGTGCGGTTTCGCGATGCGCGCGCCATCCACCAGTTCGCGTTCCACGCGGTGAGCAAGGTCCTCTCGCGCAGCGCAGCGCAGGCGAGCGCACCTGCCGTCGAGCCTATGCCCGCTGCAGGCGGGATGAATTTCCGGCGCATGCCCTATCAGTCCAGCCTGGGCGTGGCGCAGCCGGCGGCTGCTTATCAGGCCATGTTTTCCGTGCCGCCCGGACCCGCCGCGGTGCCGGTTGGCGGCGCGGCGCGGGCCGCATACGAGACCATCACTGCCGCCGCGCCCGCCCAGGCCGAAACCGACGCGCCCCTCGGCTATGCGATCGCGCAATTGCACGGCATTTACATTCTGGCGCAGAACCGGCAGGGCCTGGTGCTGGTGGACATGCACGCGGCGCACGAACGCATCTTGTACGAGAAGCTCAAGGGTGCGCTTGATGCGCAGGGCATGAGCATGCAGAAACTGCTCATACCGGTGACCTTCAATGCCGACCGGCTGGAAGTGGCGGCCGTGGAGGAGCACGCCGGCGTGCTGCAGCAGTTGGGTTTCGATATGGCGCCGCTGTCGCCGACCGCGCTGGCGGTGCGCGCAGTGCCGTCCATGCTCGTTTCCGCCGACGTCGCCGATTTGGCGCATGCGCTGCTGCGCGAGGTGCGCGAATTCGGCGGCAGCCGCGTGCTCATCGAGCACCAGCACGAACTGCTTTCCACCATGGCCTGCCACGGCGCGGTGCGCGCGCAGCGGCCGCTGACGCTGACGGAAATGAATGCGCTGCTGCGCGAAATGGAAGTGACCGAGCGCTCCGGCCAGTGCAATCACGGCCGGCCGACCTGGTATCAGATGAGCATGGCTGACCTGGACAAACTGTTCTTGCGCGGACGATAAATTTGACCGGCCAACAACGAGCCACGAACCACGAACAACCGGAATTTTGCAATGAAAGTATTGATACTCGGCGCCGGCGCGGTCGGCGGCTATTTCGGTGGCCGCCTGGCGCAGGCCGGCGCCGACGTGACCTTTCTGGTGCGGCCGCAGCGCGCGCAAAAGCTGGCGCAAGCCGGCCTGGTGATCAAGAGCCCGCTGGGCGACGCGCAGATTCCGGTGCGCACGGCGCTGCAGGAAGCGGTTCGGCCCGACTACGATCTGGTGATCCTGTCGTGCAAGGCCTACGATCTCGACGCATCGATTGCTTCACTGGCCGGTGCCATGGGCCCGAATACCCTGATCCTGCCTTTGCTCAATGGCATGGCGCAGCTCGGCCGGCTGGAGCAGGCTTTCGGCAGCGCGCGCGTGCTGGGTGGGACCTGCTACATCGCTTCGACCCTGGACGCGGACGGCAGCGTCCGCCATCTCAGCCAGTTTCAGCGCATCACCTGCGGCCCGCGCGCGGGCAATCACGCGCATGCAAAGGACCTGCTGCGGGAACTGGCGCAGGCCTACGCGCGTGTCTCGATCGAGTGCGGCGTCAGCGCGGACATCGAGCAGGACATGTGGGAGAAGTTCGTGCTGTTGGCGAGTCTCGCCGCGACGACCTGCCTGATGCGCGCCAGCGTGGGCGAGATCCTCAGCACCGAGGACGGGGAGGCGTTGATGCGCGAGGCCTTGTCCGCCTGCATCGCGGCGGCGGGCGCGGCCGGCCACGCGCCGCGCGCCGAATCCCTGCAGCAGACCGAGAGCATGCTGTTCGCGCGCGGTTCGGCGTTCACCGCCTCCATGCTTCGCGACATGGAAACCGGTGGGCGCGTCGAGGCCGATCACATCGTCGGCGACATGCTGCGGCACGCGCGCGCCGCCGGCGCCGACGCGCGCCTGCTCACGGCCGCCTTCTGCCATTTGCAGGTCTATGAGGTGCGTCGCCGGCGAGGCGCGGCGGCGTGATTTAGCTGAATCGTTGGTCAGTCGCATGACCCGTTCATCAACGGCAAGGTTGCCGCCGGCAATATTGCTGATGGGGCCCACAGCCAGCGGCAAGACCGCGGTGGCGCTCGATATTGCAGCGCGTTTTCCGGTCGAGGTCATTAGCGTGGATTCGGCGCAGGTATACCGCGACATGGACCTAGGCACGGCCAAGCCAACTGCGACCGAGCGTGCCGCCGTCGCCCACCATCTGATCGATATCATAGCCCCGACCGAGAACTATTCAGCCGCGCAGTTCAGGACCGATGCGGCTCGCCTGATGCACGAGATCGCCGGCCGCGGCCGCATTCCGCTGCTTGTCGGCGGCACCATGCTCTACTTCAAGGCTCTGCGCGAGGGCCTGTCTAACCTGCCGCAGGCCGACGCCGCGGTGCGCGCGGCGATCGAAGCCGAGGCGAAAGAAAAAGGCTGGCCCGCATTGTATGCGGATCTGGCGCGCATCGACGCGCCTGCAGCCGCGCGAATGAAGTCCGGCGATGCGCAGCGCATCCAGCGCGCGCTCGAAGTGTTCCGTATTACCGGCAAGCCGCTGTCGGCGCTGCAGGGCGCGCGCGTGGCGGCGCAAGCGCAGTTCCGCTTCGTGCCGGTGGTGCTGGTTCCGGCGGACCGCGCCGTTCTGCACCGGCGGATCGAATTGCGCTTTGAAGCCATGCTGGCTGCGGGTCTGGTGGAGGAACTCGCCGCCCTGCGCGGGAAATACGCGCTCGACCCCGGCCTGCCGTCGATGCGCTGCGTCGGCTATCGGCAGGCCTGGGAGCATATCGAGGGCGCGTATGATCGCGCCATGCTGCGCGATCGCGGCATCTACGCCACGCGCCAACTCGCCAAGCGCCAGCTCACCTGGCTGCGGGGGATGGAGGAGCCGAAAGTGTTCGACTGCCTCGCGCCCGACCTCGGTGCGCAGTTGCTGCGTTACTTAGAGCGGCAGGCCTTGCTTAATAGTTAAAGTCCGTTGCAAGATGTATCGGGTGGCCGCTTCCTTAAATTCAAAATCCTCCAAACCGGGCCTTGGGGCTGCTAAAATTGCGCCTGCACCATAAATCCATGAAGGGTAACGCAATGCGAGATCAGGCCAGCGGGCACGACCAGCCGTTTCGTGTCGAGGAAGCGACCATAGCTGAATTGCACCAGGCGATCCGGGAGGGGCGAACGAGCTGCGTCGAGGTCGTCAAGCAGTACATCGAGCGCGTGCGCGCCTATAACGGAGTCGCCAGCATGCTCGTGACCGAAGACGGCGCCGCCGTGGCGGAAGCGACCGGCACCGTACGCGGTGAGGCACCGTTGCGCTTTCCCACGCAAACCGTCAAGGCCTCGACCCTGTTTCCCGATCTGGACAAATACCGGGGACCGCCGCTCGAATTCGGCCGCATGGAGCCTACGGCCTCCGACCCGTCCGTGCAGCAGCAGTTCGGCATGATTGTCGGTAAGCCGAGTGCCGGGCAGGTGAATGCGCTGGCGACCCTCAATATCCGCGGCGAGCGATCCGTCACCTGCCGCGGCGATTACGACCGCCATCCGTCCGACGGGCCGCTGCCGCCCGACGCGCCGGCCGTGTGCGAGATTTTCCGCCGCCAGCCCGATGCGCTCGAGCAGGCCGCCGAACTCGACGCCAAGTATGGTCGCAATCCCGATCTCGAGAAGCTGCCGATGTATGGCGTTGTCTTCTCGTTCAAGGACCCTTTCGACACGAAGGACATGCGAACCACGGGCGGCGGCGATGCGTGCTACGACATCGATTTCCCCGCGCGCGATCACGCCTTGGTCGATCAGCTTCGCAAGAAAGGCGCGATCATTTTCGCCAAGGCGCTCAACACGGAATACAACGGGCGCGCCGGCGATCCCGGTGGCCGCCACAAGCCCGCCAAGGTTCTGCCATCGGTGCTTGGCTACCAGCGCAGCACCTGGGCCGGCAATCCCTCCGATCCCTACGACACGACCCGCGCAGCTTCGCTCGGTTCCAGCTCGGGCTCGGGAACTTCGGTCAGCGCCAACCTGGTGATGGCGAGCCTCGGCGAGGAAACGCGCGCCTCCTGCCGCGGCCCCGCCAACCACAACGCGGTGGCGCTGATACTGCCGCATAAGGCGATGCTCGGTTTCGACGGTGGCGCGATCGGCGCGGACATCTACTGCGACCGCAGCGGCATCCTGTGCCGCACCATAGCCGATTGCGCCAAAGTCCTCGACGCGCTGAAGGACCCGGTCGAAGGCTATTACGATCCGCGCGATCCATTCACCACCGTGCCGCGCTCGTCGGTGCTGAGCACGCATTACACGAGCCACGCCAGGTCATCCGGCGCTCCCGGCGCGTTGAAGGGCATGCGCATCGGCATTGTGCGCGAATCCATGCTGAACCCGGGCACGAAAGCCGCCGAGCCGATCACCACCGCGGCCGCGCAGGAAATCAAGGCGATCCTCGGGGCAAAGCTTGGCGCGAGGCTGGTGGAGTCTTCCGACCCGCTGTGGAAGCACGATCCCGACATCGAGCCGATGAAGACCGATTTCAGGCGCGCTCTCGCGCGGCTGGTGCCGGTCTTCATGCCGGACCTTCTGTTCCGGCTCAAACCGGACGGACAGCCGGTCTTCCCGGATTTCGCCGCAGCGATCGTGCCGACCGAATTCGCGCCCGGCAAGATCTTCGGCTCCGGCGCCCTGCAGCCGATCGACTACATGGTCGAGCTGGCGGACGAGCGCATCGCGCCGCCCGCGAATCTCGATATCTCGACCGTCCAGCAGCAGGAGCTCGCGATGTCGTTCCGCTACCACATCCGGCAATACCTGTCGCGGCGCGCCGCGGACTGGCAGGCGCGCGGGTTCATCGAGACGCTCATCGACTGGCCGACGCTCAACGCGCGTTCCAAATTCTGGGGCGACGATCAACGCGCCGCCTTCAAGAACTGGGAAGAAGTCACCGACCCGCGCAATCCGCATGGCAGGCGCCAGGGCGTCGACGAACGCATCATGTTGCGCGAATTGCTGCGCCGGGTCGATATGATGGTGATCATCGAGAACCGTCTCGATGCGCTCGTGCGCCTGCATACGTCGCTGCCGCCGGCCAAGATCGGCGGTCCCGACGAGCCGGGACTCATCGGCCGCCTGCGCGAAGAGTCGCAGTACGGCCCGAACGCGGGGCTGACGGAAGTCCTGATCCCGGCGGGCTATGTCAGGATCGCCTACGATGCAGTCTTCGCGCTCAGTCAGGACCGCAAAGAGTATGTGGGTGCCGCGTCCGCCAAACCCACCGCCATACCGGCGCCCGGCTTGCCGTTTTCTCTGGTGTTCCGCGCCGAGCCTGGCAAGGAGGACATCGTGCTGAAGATCGCGTCCGCTTACGAGGCCGCGTCGCAGCGCCGGGTGCCGCCGCCGGCGTTCGGTCCGCTGCCGTCGACGGCGCGGAGCTGACAAACCCGACTCCTACGCCGTCAGTCACCCTTCGCCACGCCCTCGCGCCGCGGATCTGCGCCGCCGCTCCAGCCATCGCGCGTGCGCTGGATGCCATGCAGGCCGCTGGTCATATCGATAAGCTGCACCTCGTGGCCGAGCGCCCTGAGCGGAGCGGCCCAACTGGCGGCTGAGGTGCCTTGTTCCAGTTCGGTGGGGCCGTTGCGGCTGCCGAAGTTGGGCAGGTCGATCGCCTGCTGCAGGTCCATTTTCCAGTCGAGCACGGCGACCAGGGTTTTGACCACGTGGTTGATGATCGCGCTGCCGCCGGCCGAGCCCAGGACCAGCACCAGAGCGCCGTCGTGGTCGAACACCATGGTCGGCGCCATGGCGCTGCGCGGGCGCTTGCCCGGCTCGACGCGGTTGGCCACCGGCTTTCCTTGCTGTTCGGCGACGAAGGAGAAATCGGTGAGTTGGTTGTTCAGGAGGAAGCCGCGCACCATTTGCTGGCTGCCGAAGGCGAACTCGATCGAGCTGGTCATGGCCACGGCGTTGCCCGCGGCATCGACGATGGACAGATGGCTGGTGGAGGCCAGTTCCAGCGACGCGTCGTCGGCAATCGCGGCCAGCGGCGCGCCGGGCGGCGTGCCGGGCAGGGCGCGCACCAGGGAGCGATCCGGGCGCACGAGGGCGGCGCGCGCGGCGAGGTACTCGGGCGCCAGCAGCCCTGCCAGCGGCACTGCGACGAAATCCGCATCGGCGAGATAGCGCTCGCGGTCGGCGTAGGCGAGTCGTTCGGCTTCGGCGACGAGATGCGCGGTGCGGATCGAGTCCGATGGCAGGCTGCCCGGTGCGAGCTGTTGCAGTATGCCCAGCACCTGCAGCACGGCGACGCCGCCGGAACTCGGCGGCGGCATGCCGCAGATTTTCCATTGCCGATAGGGTCCGCAAACCGGCTCGCGCTGTTTCGCCCGGTACTGCGCCAGATCGTTTTCGCTCAAGTCGCCGGGGTTGGGCGCGTTGCTTACCTTGCCCGCAATGTCGCGCGCAATTTCTCCTGCGTAGAAGGCCTGCGCGCCCTGCATGGCGATTTTTCGCAGCGTGTCGCCGAGCGCAGGGTTCTTGAGCAGGGTGCCGACGGGTTTAGGCGCGTCGTCGTCGAGATAGTAAAGACGCCGCATGGCCGGGTCTCGCACCGGCAGGCGCACCGATGCGAGCAGGTGGTGCAAGCGCGGCGACGACGGAAAGCCTTCCGCAGCGAGCCGGATGGCGGGCTGGAACAATTCCGCCCAGGGCAGCTTGCCGTGCCTGGTATGCGCGAGCTCCAGTGCGCGCAGCACACCCGGCGTGCCGACCGACATTCCGCCCACCACTGCGTCGAGAAATTTCAGCGGCCGACCGTCGGCGTCGAGAAAGCGCTCGGCGCGTGCCGCCGCAGGTGCCGTCTCGCGACCGTCATAGGCGGAGAGTGTTGCGTCGTTGGATGAATAGTGCAGGATGAAAGCGCCGCCGCCGATGCCCGAGGACTGCGGCTCGACCAGATTGAGCACCATCTGCACCGCCACAGCGGCGTCGATTGCCGCGCCGCCACGACGTAACACCTCGTAACCTGCGTCGACCGCGAGCGGATGCGCGGCCGCGAGCATAAAGCGCGGGGCGCTGACCGCTTGCTTGGGACTGAGTCCGGAAGCGGGCTCCGGTGCGTTCTGCGCGAGCGCAACCGTCGCCGAACCGAGCACGCATGCAAGGCCGATAAAAAAGGGCAGCCGCCAGGCTACCCTTTTGGCGAAGATCATTTCGACTGTTACAGCAGCGGCACCACCAGCAGCGCCACGATGTTGATGATTTTGATCAGCGGGTTTACCGCAGGACCCGCCGTGTCCTTGTACGGATCGCCGACGGTGTCGCCGGTCACGGCCGCCTTGTGCGCTTCCGACCCTTTGCCGCCATGGTGGCCATCTTCGATATATTTCTTGGCGTTGTCCCAGGCGCCGCCGCCGGTGGTCATGGAGATCGCGACGAACAGCCCGGTCACGATGGAGCCCATGAGCACGCCGCCCAGTGCCTGCGGGCCGAGCACGATGCCGACGATGATCGGCACCAGCACCGGCAGCAGCGAGGGCACCATCATTTCCTTGATCGCGGCGACGGTGAGCATGCCCACCGCCTTGGAATAGTCGGGCTTGGCCGTGCCTTCCATGATGCCCGGAATTTCCTTGAACTGGCGGCGCACTTCCACCACCACCGAACCGGCGGCGCGGCCGACCGCTTCCATCGCCATGGCGGCGAAAAGGTAAGGGATCAATCCGCCGATGAACAGGCCGATGATCACCATGTGGTTCGACAGATCGAAGCTGACGACCTTGCCCGCGTGTTCCAGCGCGTGGGTGTAGTCGGCGAACAGCACCAGCGCGGCGAGGCCGGCCGAGCCGATGGCGTAGCCCTTGGTCACCGCCTTGGTGGTGTTGCCCACCGCGTCCAGCGGATCGGTGATGGCGCGCACCGAGTCGGGCAGGTCGCTCATTTCGGCGATGCCGCCGGCGTTGTCGGTGATCGGGCCGTAGGCGTCCAGGGCGACGATGATCCCCGTCATGGACAGCATGGAAGTCGCGGCGATGGCGATGCCGTACAGGCCGGCCCAGTGATAGGCGAGATAGATCGAGGCGCACACCGCCAGCACCGGCAGCGCGCAGGCCCGCATCGACACGCCCAGGCCGGCGATGATGTTGGTGCCGTGGCCGGTGGTCGAGGCTTCGGCTATGTGCCGCACCGGGGAGAACTCGGTGGCGGTGTAGTACTCGGTGATGATCACCATCAGCGCGGTCAGCACCAGGCCGATCACCGCAGTGCCGTACAGGTGCAGAACCGTGATGTTTGTTGCCGCGCCATTGATTTCGAAGGTGGTGTTCTTCACGATATCGCCCATCATCCAGTCGGTGAGCGGGTAGAAGGCGATGAGCGCCAGCACGCCGGCGACGATCAGGCCCTTGTACAGGGCATTCATGATCTTTTTGCCCGGCGTGACTTTCACGAACATGCAGCCGATGACCGAGGCGATGATGGAGAAGCCGCCCAGCACCAGCGGATAGATCACCGCGTTGGGGGAGGTGGTCTTGATCGTCAGCGCGCCCAGCAGCATGGTGGCGATGATGGTCACGGCATAGGTTTCGAACAGGTCGGCCGCCATGCCGGCGCAGTCGCCGACGTTGTCGCCGACGTTGTCCGCGATCACCGCCGGGTTGCGCGGATCGTCTTCCGGAATGCCGACCTCGACCTTGCCCACCAGGTCGGCACCGACGTCGGCGCCCTTGGTGAAAATGCCGCCGCCGAGACGGGCGAAGATCGAGATCAGCGAGCCGCCGAAGCCGAGGCCGATCAGCGGCTTGATTACGTCGCTCAACGGCAGGCCGCTGCCGGCCGCGTTGGCGGCAAGCAGCGCGTAATAGCCGGTCACGCCGAGCAGGCCGAGGCCCACCACCAGGAGGCCGGTGATGGCGCCGCCGCGAAAGGCGACGGTAAGCGCTTCATTCAGCCCGGTGCGCGCGGCTTCGGCGGTGCGCACATTGGCGCGCACCGATACATTCATGCCGATGAAGCCGGTTGCCCCCGACAGCACCGCCCCGATGACGAACCCGGTCGCCGTCGATGCCCCCAGGAAAATCCCGATGAGCACGGCGAGGATGACGCCGACAACGGCGATGGTGGTGTACTGCTTGTTCAGATACGCGGAAGCGCCTTCCTGAATGGCGGCGGCGATTTCGCGCATGCGCTCGTTGCCCGTGGGCTGCGCCAGTATCCATTTGATCGACCAGCCGCCGTAGAGCAGTGCGAACACGCCGCACGCAAGTGCGAACCAGAGTCCTGCATTCATAGTGCTTCTCCCCGAGATAAGTAGGCCGCGGCAGTTGGGTCGTCAGTTTTTTGAAAACCCCGAATTGTAACAGGCCGCGCGCTCCCAGGAACAGGGGCGGGCGGGGCGAATTTTCGCCGTTTTTGTGCGGCGACCCAAAATGCGCCCCCGTTGTCGCGCGGTTGCGCTGTTGCGCGGACGAAAAATCGTCCGTACTCGCGCGGACGGCGTCCCGTCCGCGCGGATCCTCGATTGCGCACGGATGAAAAGCATATCCGTGCGCAATCGAGGATCTCGGATGAAGGCAACCCCAAGCCGTTGTTGCTTTTATCCATAACCTTGTTTTTGGTACGGATGTGCTTTTCATTCGTACCAAAAACAAGGTTGGCGCGCGCAGCGCGCAATGGCTGCTGCTGGCACGCGACTGCACCTAAGACGCCGTATATAATGGGAATCGGGTTGCAGATGGCTGGAATTCGCCGCCTTTTCGGGCGGGACGCTGACACGCCGTCCATGGAATTTCATCAATTCAAGGGAGCCGCCGGATCATGCCGCACGGGAAGGTTTTAGTCGCTCAGGGTGGCGGTCCGACCGCCGTCATCAATCAGTCGATGGCGGGAGTGGTCCTGGAAGCGCGCAAGTTCCGCAATGTCGAGCTGGTCTACGGCGCCTATCACGGTGTATCCGGAATCATCCAGGAGGAGTTCCTCGACCTCACACAGGAAACCAGCCACAACATCGAGATGGTGGCCAACACTCCGTCATCCGCGCTCGGCTCTACGCGCGACAAGCCCGATCTGCGCTACTGTCAGGAGATCTTCAAGGTGCTCAAGGCGCATGGCATCGGCTATTTTTTCTATATCGGCGGCAATGATTCCTCTGACACGGTCCGCATCGTCAGCGAAGAAGCCCGGCGTGCGAATTACGCGCTGCGCTGCATCCATATACCGAAAACCATAGACAACGACCTGGTCGGCAACGACCACACGCCGGGTTTTCCGTCGGCGGCCCGTTTTGTCGTCCAGGCCTTCATGGGCGCTAACCTGGACAATGCCGCGCTGCCCGGGGTGTACCTGGCCGTGGTGATGGGCCGGCACGCCGGTTTTCTGACCGCGGCGGCGGCGCTGGGGAAGAAGTTTCCCGACGACGGCCCGCATCTGATCTACATACCGGAACGCGCCTTCAGCCTGGAAAAATTCATTGCGGATGTCAAGGCCGCTTACGACAAGTACGGCCGCTGCGTAATCGCCGCCTCGGAGGGCATCCATGACAGCCAGGGTAATCCCATCATCACCCAACTAACGCGCCAGGTGGAGCGCGATGCGCATGGAAATGTTCAGCTATCAGGCACGGGAGCACTGGCCGACCTGCTGTGCGATGAAATCAAGCGCAAGCTGAGCATCAAGCGTGTGCGCGGAGATACCTTTGGCTATGTCCAGCGTTCGTTCATGGGCTGTGTCTCGGATGTCGATCAGCGCGAGGCGCGCGAGGTCGGCGAAAAGGCGGTGCAATACGCCATGTGGGGTGATCGCGACGGCTCGGTGACAATCCGGCGCACCGGTTTTTATTCGGTCGATTTTCAGTTGGTTCCGCTTGAGGCTGTGGCAGGGAAAACCCGCGTCATGGAGGACGAATTCATTGCCTCCAGCGGAACCGATGTCACCGACGCTTTCCGCCTTTATCTGCGCCCGCTGCTGGGCTCGGGCATGCCGGATGCCTACCGTCTGCGCCTGAACCGGGTGGACAAGATCCTTAAGAAATAGGTTGAAGATGCGCGCCTTGTCAGCCTGCAGATGCGTCCTCCTCGTACCACTCGCCCTCTGCCAGCATCACGCGATGGTGACCCTCGCCGGCGGGGATCATCGGAAAGCAGTTCTCCTGCGCGGCGACGCGGACGTCGAGGAAGAATGGCCCCTCGTGCGCCATGCACTCGGCGAGGGCCTGCGCTAGCTCGGCAGGGTCGCACACGCTGCGTGCCGCCCAACCGAAGGATCGGGCGAGCTGCACGAAGTCAGGCTGCGCCTCGTTCGAGGTATGGCTCACGCGGTTGCCATGGTTCAGCTGCTGCCACTGGCGCACCATGCCCATGTAGCCGTTGTTCGCGAGCACCACCTTGACGCGCGCGTGGTGCTGCACGGCGGTTGACAGCTCCTGGATGTTCATCAGGATCGAGGCGTCGCCGCTGACGCAGACCACGAGCTTGTCCGGATGGGCAATCTGCGCCCCGATCGCTGCCGGCAGGCCGTAGCCCATGGTGCCGGCACCGCCGGATGTCAGCCAGTGTCGCGGCGCATCGAAGCGCAGGTACTGCGCGGCCCACATCTGGTGCTGGCCCACATCGGTGGAGACGATCGCGCCGCGGTGCTGCAGCTCGTCTTGCAGCGAGCGCATCAGCTGTTGCGGAAGAATCACGTCGGCGCGCGGCGCGAAGTCCAGACAATGCCGCGCCCGCCAGCCGGCGATGCGCGCCCACCACGGTGCGAGCCGCGCCGGGTCGAGGTCCTCCAGCCCGGGCAACTCGAGCAGTGCTTCGATCACCGCGGCGCAGTCGCCCACCATCGGCACGTCGACCTTGACGATCCTGTTGATGCTCATGGGGTCGATGTCGATATGGATCTTGCGGGCGTGCGGGCAGAACTCGTCGAGCTTGCCCGTGACGCGGTCGTCGAAGCGGGCGCCGACGCACAGCACGAGGTCGGCATGGTGCATCGCCAGGTTGGCCTCCAGCGTGCCGTGCATGCCCAGCATGCCGAGGAAACGGCGGTCAGATGCCGGGAAGGCACCCAGGCCCATCAGCGTCAGCGTGCACGGGGCATCGAGCCGGCGGACGAGATGGGTGAAAGCCTTGCACGCGTGCGGGCCCGAATTGACGAGCCCGCCGCCCCCGTAGAGAACCGGGCGGCGCGCGCTGGACAGCAAGTCAGCCGCGCGCTGCAGGCTGGCGCGCGGAGGCAGCGCAGGCGACGCCTCGCGCGGCTCGCGCCATGTCGCTGGCACAGGCCCGTGGCCAAGGAGCGCCGATTGCACGTCCTTAGGAACGTCGATCAGCACCGGCCCCGGTCGCCCTGACTGGGCGATGTCCAGCGCCCGCCGTACCGTGGAAGGAATCTCGTCCGCGCATCGCACCTGCGTGTTCCACTTGGTCACGGGCCGGGACATGCCCAGCGCATCGCTTTCCTGGAACGCATTGGTCCCGATCACGGCCGTGGCCACCTGACCGCTGATGCACAGCACCGGCACCGAGTCGCTGATCGCGTCGAGCAGGCCGGTGATCGTATTGCTAACGCCGGGACCGGAGGTCACGAGCACGACGCCCACCCGGCCGGTGCTGCGCGCGTAGCCCTCCGCTGCGTGCACGGCCGCCTGCTCATGGCGCACCAGCACATGCTTCAGGCGAAGCTCGCCGTAGAGCGCATCATAAAGAGGAAGCGCAGCGCCGCCGGGGTAGCCGAACAGCGTATCCACGCCGCTTTCGACCAGGGCTTGCAACAGCGCCTGCGCGCCATCGAGTGCACAGCGGGGAGGCACCGGCGTACGCACGACGGCTGCAAGCGCCTCAGGGTCGGGTACGATGGTATTCATGTGGTAATTATTCCGGATAAAGCGCAGAATAGGCTTAGTTTTTTCATACCGTTTTCCGGGATATGGCGAAAAATATTCGTAAAAAGTCCGAATTATCGGAAAAAACATTCGATAAATTCGACATGGCGATCCTCCGGACGCTGGTCAAGGACAGTCGCAGGACGCTGAACGAAATCGGCGCGGAAATCGGCCTGTCGCCGACGACCTGCTGGAGCCGCATCAAGCGGCTTGAGGGCGATGGCGTGATCCAGCGCTATACGATCGACGTCGATAAGACCAAGCTCGGCTACCACGACACGGTCATCGTGGAGGTCACCCTTGAGAGCCACACCGACGACACGCTCTACCAATTCGGCCGCGTGCTCGCGACCATCCCGGAGGTCGTGGAGGCGTACCTCGTCTCGGGCGACTATGACTACTACATCCGCATCGCGGTGCGCGACACGCGCGATTACGAGCGGCTGCTGCGCGAGAAGCTATACAAGATTCCGGGTATCCGGCACAGCAAATCGCATTTCGTCCTGCGCGTGCTCAAGGAAACGAGCGCGCCGATAGATTGAGATGCCGAGCCATTTAAACCGTACTCGCAGCGCCATCAGCGGCCCCAGGGCGAATGGCGCTCACGTCGTCGCGCGCAGCGCGCGCGTGTTGGCGACATCGACTTGGCCGTCGGCGGCGACGGCCACGCCGTAGACCGCGCGCGCTCGCTCGCGGCTCACCCAGCGTTCGGCGACGTCGCGCGCCACCAGCGCCGGATCGCGCTCGCGGGGCGCACCGTATCCGCCGCCGCCGCAGGAATACGACTGGATGCGCTCGCCGTCGCGCACGGTCACCTGGGCACAGCCGGGCAGGGCCTCGATCGTGCCATCGGTGCGAATCTTGAACTGCTTCGCCGTGGCCCCGGTGAGGCCGCCGCGCACGCCCTTGGGCCCATTGATGCCGCCGTCGCTGACGTAGCCGACGTCGATGTCGCAGCCGACGGGACCGAACTCGACGAACATGCTGTGCGCGCCGCGAAAGCGCCCCGCGCCTTCGGTGTCGGCGAGAAAGCGCCGGTCGTGCACGTAGATCGGCTGGCGCAGTTCATCGAGCTCGACGCTGTCCTGGAAGCACAGACCGGCGTTGCCGACGTGGCCGATGGTTTGCCACGCATCGGTCGTCGGCGTGCCCGCTCCGCCGGTGAAGCCGAGGAACACCTGGTTCACGAACGGCTGGCGCGTCTTCGGATCGACGCCGGAGATCACGCCCACCGCGGGCGGGATCACGGCGCCGCATTCCGCGAGGCCGATGCCGTCGGCGATGTCGGCAATGGCGCTCTGCACCGCGTTGGCGACACGGTCGGCGATATTGGTGGTGGCCACCGAGCACGAGGTCGGGTGCTTCGGGATGCCGACGATGCATCCTTCGCGCAGGTGGATCGTCAGCCGGCGGAAGGCGCCCGCGTTCTTGGGCACGCTGTGATCGAGGCTGTTGAAGACGCCGACCATGGCCGCGGTGCGCGCGCAAGCTTCGGAGAGGTTGAGGCCGCAGGGCAGGCAGTCGGGATTGTCGCGCAGATCGACTTCGATCTCCGCGATGTCGGGTTTGACTTCCACGGTCACTGTGATCGGCACGCCGTCGGCCGGCGTGCCGGGAAAGGGATCGTGGATGCTGGTGCGCGTGGTTCGCCCGGCGGCGGTGCGCCTAATGGCGGCGATCATGCGCTGCTCGCTGTAGTCGAAGAAGTCGGTCTCGTGCGCGTGCAGCGCGTCCCAGCCGATCTCGCTCGCGAGCGCCAGCACCTCACGCTCCCCGATCCGCGCGGCGCCGAGCATGGCGAGGAAATCGCCCCACCACTGGTCGGGCACGCGGATGCGCATGCGGCACATGCGGATGGTGTCCTCGATGTTCCGGTAGCCCTCCTGCACCTTCACCGCCGGGAAGATGAGCGCGCCTTCTTCGTAGACGTCCTTCGCGCTGCCCATGTAGGTGGTCGGCTGCGAGTTGCCGCAGTCGGCCTGATGCGCCTTGGCGATCACAGTGAAGTGGTGCTCGCCCCTGTCGTCGATCACCGGCACGAGGATGGTGTGGTCCGCGGGGTGCGAGCAGCCGTGGTAGGGCGAGTTGTGCAGATAGGCATCGCCGCGCCTGATCTCCGGATGGAACTGCTTCATCGCCCGGGCCATCAGGTCCGGGCCGGAGAGCACGTGGATGGGCAGGCTCTCTGCGGAGGCGAGCAGCTGGTTGTCGCGCGTCACGATGCAGCAGGAGAAATCGCGCGCGATGTTCAGCACGCCCGAGCGTCCGGTGCGGAGCAGGGTGTTCGCCATCTTGCGCGCGATGCCTTCGAGGCGGTTGTTCAGCAGCGCAAGGCGCACGCCGTCGGCGGCGCGTGGGGCGGCGGTGGCGTTCATGGTTTGTCCCCTCGTTGAGCTCATTCGCGCCCGGGGTCGATGGACAGGCTGCCTGAGGGCCGCCGTTCGGCCGTCGCGCCCGGGTTGATCACCACCGTGGTGAAAGACGATTCGACGATCGCGGGCCCCGCCAGCCGGTCGCCGGGTTTCATGACCTCGAAGCGGCGCACTCGGGTATCGACGTGGCCGTGGCCGGGGAAGTATGCCTTGCGCGTGCTCTCGATGGCGCCGGTCACCTCGGTGGCGGTGAGCGAGCCGCTCGTCTCCGTGCGGATGCGGCAGGCGACCGTCGCGCTCCAGCCGACCACTTCGATGCCGGAGCCGTCGTCACGGATCGCGAAGATCTCTTCATGCGCCGCGTGGAACGCTTCGACCAAGGCGGTGACGTCCTCGAACCCCCTGAAGCGCGTGCGCGGCAGCGGCACCTCGATCTCCCACACCTGCTCGGGATAGCGCGCCTCGGCCGACAGCTGGATGGTCTGCTCGCGCGATCCCTTGCCGGGGCCGGCGATAAACTCGCGGCACTGCGCTTCGAGCGATTCGAGTACGGCGTTGACGCGCGCGTAGTCGAAGGCGCGGCTCTTCGCGAACAGCGTGGCATGAAACTGAGAGGTGAGGTCCGACATCATCGCGCCCGCCGCCGAGAGCGCCGCGCCGACTTCGGGGATCAGCAGCCGCGGTGATTCGAGACGGCGCGCGATGAGGACCGAGTTGAGACCGGCGGCGCCGCCGCCGCCCACCAGCACCGCGCCACGCGGATCGATGCCCTGGTTGACGGTGATGTCCATGATCGCCTGGACCATGTTCTCGGTGGTCACGGAGAGCACCGCGGCGGCGGCGTCCTCGATGGAGAGCTTGAGCGGCCTGGCGACGTGCTCGTCGATGGCCTGGCGGGCGAGCCCGGCATCAAGTCTCATCGAGCCGCCGAGGAAAAACTCGGGATCTAGGTAGCCCAGCGCGATCGAGGCGTCGGTGACGGTAGGCAAGGTGCCGCCGTTCCCGTAACAAGCAGGACCGGGCACGGCGCCGGCGCTCTTGGGACCGACGTGCAGCATGCCACCGTCGTCCACCCAGGCGATCGAGCCGCCGCCGGCGCCGACGCTCTTGACGTCCACCGAGGGAAAGCCGGTCATGTGGCCGCGGAAGGGATGGCCGATCCAGGTCTCGCGCGTCCACGGAATGCGCCCGCGGCGCACCAGGCTCACGTCGTAGGTCGTGCCCCCGGTGTCCGCGATGATCGCGGTGTCGTTGTTCTCGTCGACCAGCGAGAAGTAGCGGCCCGAGACCGGTGCCATCGACGGGCCGGAGTTGAGAAGGTGGATCGGTGTCTTGGCGACCTCGGTCGCGTCGATCACGCCGGCCTGCGAGGTTACGACGAGGGAGCGACCGTTGAAGCCGGCACTCTTCAGGCGCTCGTTCAGCCGCGCCATGTAGGCCGCCATCGTCGGCTTCAGCGATGCGTCGATGCAGGCCGAAGAGGCGCGCCGGTACTCGCGCAGCGTCGGATTGAGCCGGTGCGACAGCGTGTAGGGAATGCCGGGCAGGTGCTCGTCCAGCAAGTCGCCGATGCGGCGCTCGTGCGTCGGGTTGATCATCGACCACAGGAGGCACACGGCGACCGCCTCGATCCTATTCGCCTTCAGCTCGCCGATCACCCTCACCACTGCGGCCTCTTCCAGCGGTGCCTTTTCCGATCCGTCGGACAGGATCCGGCCCGGGATTTCCCAGGTCAGGGCGCGTGGCACATAGGGCTCGGGGTAGGGGACTGTGAAATTGAACGGCTCGACGCGGCCGCCTTCGCGCAGGACCAGAACGTCGGGATGGCCCTGCGTCGTCAGGAACGCGGTGCGCGCCGTGTTGCCGGTGATGACCGCGTTGATGGCATGGGTCGTGCCGTAGATGAACATATCGCCCCTGGAGAGCAGCTCTTTCAGGGTGGTCCGAAAGCCGGCGGCGGCGACCGACAAGGTATCCAGCACGCCGCGGATCGGGTCGTCCGGCGTCGTGGCGGCCTTGAACATGTGCAGCCCGCCCGCATCGTCCTCGACGATGAGATCGGTGAACGTGCCACCCGTGTCGACCGTGAAGCGCATCGGATCCCTTCCTTGCGTACGCAAACACTATACAGAAAGCTTGTGGGAACCTCTATATATTCGTTTGCCTCAATAGTCCCACGGGTAAGCGTTGATTTGTGATCACAGATGGGATAAATTAGCCGTGACGCTGTAGCAGCCCGTCGGACTTAGGCGACAGTTTTTCATTGAACTGGTCATCGACCCGAGGGTGTAAACGCGTTACTGGATATGGGCACAGGACACATAGGCATAGGCGTGGCGCCGCCCGGCATTCCGAAAGGCCAGACCATGAAACTGAAAGACAAGGTTGCCCTCGTTACCGGTTCATCGCAGGGCATTGGAGAGGCGATCGCGACGCGCTTTGCCAGCGAAGGTGCCGCGGTTGCCGTGGTGGCCTCTTCCAGCGTCGACAAGGCGAGGGTAGTCAGCGACAGGCTCGGCGGAAAGGCGAAGCCGTACGCGTGCGATGTGCGCAGCGCCGATAGCGTCGTCGCGCTCGTCGCGCAGGTGGCGAAGGACTTCGGCCGCATCGATATCCTCGTCAACAGCGCCGGCGCGTTTTATCCGACCCCCGCCGGCGCCACGACAGAGGCCGACTTCGACCGCCTGGTGGACATCAACGTGAAGGGCACCTGGAACCTCATCAACGCCGTAGCGCCGGGAATGGTGGAGCGAAAGCACGGCAAGATCCTGAATCTGGCCTCGGTGGCCGGTGTCATGGGTCTGGGGACCTACGCGGTGTACTGCGCCACCAAGGCCGGCATCATCATGATGACCCGCGCGCTGGCCTGCGAGCTCGCGCCGCACGGCATCAACGTCAACTGCATCGCCCCGGGCAACACCGCCACGCCGATGAACGAGGACATCCGCACCAAGCCGGAGCTCAAGCAGTTCCTCGATTTCATGGCCGCGCGCACGCCGAGCGGCCGGACCTATTCCGCCGCCGAGGACATGGCCGGCATCGCCCTCTTCCTTTGCTCCGATGACGGGCGCGCGATGCACGGCTCATACGTGCTCGCGGACGAGGGCTTCTCGGCGGGCCTTTTCTGAACCCGGCCCGAGTGGTCAAACTGAGGAGGAAGAGTGCCCGAGAACGTGATCGTGACCGGCGGCGCCGACAGCGTTGGCCGGGTGATGGCCGAGCGCTTTTCTGCGCGGGGCGATAGCGTTCACATCTGCGACGTGAACGCCGAGGCAATGGCGAGGACGCTCGCCGCCAACCCGGCGATGCGCGGGACTATCGCCAGCGTCGGAGATCCGGTCGCGGTGGAGAAAGTGTTCGCGGAGGCGGCCTGGATGGGCGACGTGACCGTGCTCGTCAACAACGTTGGCATCGGCGGCCCGCGCGGCGCGATGGAGGACATCGGCTATGCCGAGTGGAACGACTGCATCAACGTGAACCTGAACGGAACGTTCTATTGCATCAAGAACGCGATTCCCGGAATGAAGCGGCAGCAGCGGGGGGTCATCGTCAACTTCTCCACCGGATCGACGCGCACCCGGCTGCCGATGCGCGCGCCCTACGTCGCCTCCAAGGCCGGGGTCGAGGGACTCACGCTCAATGCCGCGCGCGAGCTAGGGCCGTTCAACATCCGCTGCAACGCCATCCTGCCCGGGATGATCAACAACGCGCGCATGCAGCGCATCGTGCGCGCGAGCGCGGAGGCCACCGGCCGCACGCCGGAAGAGGTCGAGGCGGATTACCTCAAGTACATCTCGATGCGCACCAAGATCGAGCCGGCCGAGATAGCCGACATGGTGCTGTTCCTCGCTTCCGACGGCGCGCGCAAGGTAACAGGCGAGCTGATCTCGGTGAGCGGAAATTGCGAATGGGAGGTCTGACAGCATGAGCCGAAAAGTTATCCTTACCTGCGCGGTGACGGGCAACGCGCCGTTCAACCCGAAGCATCCCGCCATGCCCGTGACGCCGGCGCAGATCGCCGCGGCCTGCATCGAGGCGGCGAAGGCTGGCGCATCCGTCACGCACGTTCACGTGCGCGACCCTAAGACCGGCGCCGGCAGCCGCGATCCGGCGCTGTTCAAGGAAGTCGTCGACCGCGTCCGGTCTTCGGGCACGAACATCGTTCTCAACCTTACCTGCGGCCTGGGAGCGTTCTTCATTCCCGATCCCGCGGATGAGTCGCGCGGCCTGCCCGAAAGCGACGTGGCCCCCACGGCGGAGCGCGTGAAGCATCTGGAGCAGTGTCTGCCCGAGATCGCGTCGCTGGACATCACCACCGGCAACCAGGTAGAAGGGCCACTGGAATTCGTCTACCTCAACACCACGCGCACGCTGCGGGAAATGGCCAAGCGCTTCCAGGAACTGAATATCAAGCCCGAGCTGGAAGTGTTCAACGCCGGCGACATCCTGTTCGGCAACTCGATGGTGAGCGAGGGCCTGGTGAGCGGCCCGCCGTTATACCAGATGGTGCTGGGCGTCCTGTGGGGAGCGCCCGCGACGACCGAGACCATGCTCTATCAGCGCAATCTCCTGCCTCCCAGTGCGATTTGGGCGGCATTCGGCATCGCCCGGGACCAGATGCCGATGGTCGCGCAGGCGGTGATCCTGGGTGGGAACATCCGCGTCGGCCTGGAGGACAACCTGTACCTGTCGCGTGGCGTGTTCGCGACCAACGGCCTGCTCGTGGAACGCGCGCGCTCCATTGTCGAGAACATGGGCATGAGCATCGCCACGCCCGACGAGGCGCGCGAGATTCTCGCCCTGAAGAAGCGCTGACACCCGACGGCGACGGTCCGGCGCTGATCGAGCGCTGCCAAGCATTGCGCCCGGAGCGTGTTGCGCCTGCGTTGGGCCGATTGCAATGCCGATTGCGATCAATCCCCGAACGAGATTCCCATGTCCCTTCCGGTCTGAAGGGTGTCGCAGTCCAGCGGGACGCCCTTCATGCGGCCGGCTACGTCTTCCAGGGCAACGTAGTTCACGTTGGGGAAGGCCAAAGCCACCATGACGCCTGATTGGCCTTCCTCCAGGGCGCGCACGGCGGCGGTGCCAAAACGCATGGCTGCCAGACGATCGAAGGACGTGGGGCTGCCTCCGCGCAGCAAATGGCCCAGCACCACCACCCGCGCGTCCTTGCCTGTCCGATCCTGGAGCACCCTTGTGATGCGCTCTCCTATGCCACCCAGACGCTCGGCGTGGCCGATCTCGGCCGGTTCCAGAATGGCCCGCTGACCATGGGCGGGTTCGGCACCCTCGGCCACCACGACGATGGAATACATGCGTCCCAGGCTATCCCGGTGGAGGATTTTCGCGGCCACTTTGTCCAGGTCGAAGGGAATTTCGGGTATCAGGATGACATGGGCGCCGCCGGCGATGCCGGCGTGCAGCGCGATCCAGCCCGCGTAGCGACCCATGACCTCCACCACCATCACGCGTTGATGGCTTTCGGCGGTGCTGTGCAGGCGGTCCAGGCACTCGGTGGCGAAACCCACTGCCGTGTCGAAGCCAAAGGTGGTGAAGGTCTTGTCCAGATCGTTGTCGATGGTCTTGGGCACGCCCACGACGCGCAGGCCCTTCAGGTGCAGCGCATTGGCAATGGTGAGGGACCCGTCGCCGCCGATGGATACGAGCGCATCCAGTTCCTTCCTGGCGAAGAACTCCAGGATCTCGTCCGTGCGATCCAGGTCCCTCGTTGTGCCGTCCGGCATTTTCATCGGGAAATGCAGCGGATTGCCTTTATTCGTGGTGCCCAGGATGGTGCCTCCCAGGTGCCCGATGCCCCGCACCTTGTCCCGCGTGAGGCGGAACACGCCCCCCTCGGGGTAGCGCTCGGGGAAAAGGATTCCGTTGTAGCCCTCGCGGATGCCGTAGCATTCCCAGCCGCGTTTCGCGGCTGCGATGACCACGGCCCGGATGACTGCGTTGAGGCCCGGGGCGTCGCCACCGCCGGTGCAGATCGCAATGCGTCGGATGAGACCGGACACGAGAACGCTTATTTGATCGAAGCGAAGACGCGGTCGCGGATCTGCTCCACCGTGCCGGTGCCCGATACCTTGCAGTGCTTGGGCGCTTTCGGGTCGCCCTTGGCCTGCCATTTCGAATAATATTCGATCAGCGGCTGTGTTTGCGCGTGATACACGTGCAGGCGTTCCTTGACGGTTTCGGGCTGGTCGTCCTGACGAATGATCAAGGGTTCGCCGGTCAGGTCGTCTTTGTCCGCGACCTTGGGCGGGTTGAATTTGATGTGATAGGTGCGCCCGGAGGCCGTGTGCACTCGCCGGCCGCTCATGCGCTGGATGATTTCCTCGTCAGGCACGGCGATCTCGATCACATAATCGATTTGCACAGCGGCAGTTTTCATCGTTTCCGCCTGCGCCAGCGTGCGCGGAAACCCATCGAACAAAAACCCCCCGGCGCAATCCGGCTGCGCGATTCGGCTTTTTACCAGGCCAATGATGACCCCGTCCGCAACCAACTGACCGGCATCCATGGTTTTTTTTGCTTTCAGACCAAGCTCGCTTCCGGCCTTGATCGCCGCGCGCAGCATGTCGCCGGTGGAGATCTGCGGGATGCCGTATTTCTTGGTGATGAAACTCGCCTGCGTGCCCTTGCCTGCGCCGGGCGGTCCCAACAGTATGAATCGCATTTTAGGCTCCTTGTAAATTTCAAAAATCCGTCGAGTCCGGGCGCCCGCCCTAGACAGGATGCTGGTCGGCGCTGAAGATCCGGCGCACGCGCGCGAGGTCTTCGGCGGTATCGACGCCCGCTTCCGGGGCGTGCGCGGTTACCGCGACGGCGATGCGGTGACCGTGCCAGAGCGCGCGCAACTGTTCCAGGGCCTCGAAGCGTTCAATCGCCGCCGGCTCCAGCCGGCGGTAAAGCAGCAGGAACCGGGCGCGGTAGGCGTAGATGCCGATATGGCGGTAGCTTGGCAGCCCTGTCGGAAGCGCGCTTTGATTTATCGCAAAACACTCTCGGGGATAGGGAATCGGCGCGCGGCTGAAATAAAGCGCGTGGCCCGAATGATCGAGCACCACCTTGACCACGTTGGGGTTGAGCAGCGACTCGGTGTCGGTGATCGGATGGCAGGCGGTGGCGATGCTCGCCTCGCCATGTTCGGCCAGGGATTGCGCCACCTCGCGGATCAGTTCGGGTGCGATCAGCGGCTCGTCTCCCTGCACGTTGACTACGATTTCGCTGTCGGCGAGGCCCAGCTGCTGCACCACCTCGGCGATGCGGTCGGTGCCGGTGGCATGATCGGTCCGCGTCATCATCGCCTGATGGCCGTGAAGTTTCACTGCATCGAATACACTCTGGTTATCGGTCGCGACCCAAACCGCCTTGGCGCCGCTTGCCCGGGCGCGTTCGGCCACACGCACCACCATCGGCTTTCCGCCGGTGTCGGCCCGCGGCTTGCCGTGCCGGCGGGTGGGGGGGAAGGCGCGCGGGATGGACACCCACAAAGGGGCG
>Ga0080064_1000939_pt1 | contig 67145 bp, 68 predicted proteins | sample Subgrocontami54m_FD_69260 | JGI IMG/M metagenome (GOLD analysis project Ga0080064, IMG submission 69260) | Subsurface groundwater microbial communities from S. Glens Falls, New York, USA - GMW46 contaminated, 5.4 m (SPADES assembly) (version 2) ...
TTGGAGCTTGGTAAAAAAAAATCCCAGTCCGTCATGGCGAGGAGAGCCGATAGCAATCAGTTCGGCGCGGCCCGGCCTACCGGCCCCTGCCTGCCGGTAGGCAGGGGCAGGTGCCGGTAGGCAGGGGCAGGTGCCGGCAATCTTACAATAATGTTTTTAAAATCTTTAGTAACCATCAGGGTAAGATTGCTTCGCAAAGCCTCACAATGACGATTATATATATTATTCAACAAGCTCTTTTAATTTTTATTGACTAAATATTATTATTTTGTTAAGCTAACACCGAAAGCTTAGATAGTCCTTTGACAGGAGACGGCTCGTGAAAGACAGAGAAAAATCCGCCGAACACGACGAAAAACAAGCTGGGGGTGAAACAACGCCCACTTTCTCTGGAAGCATTGAATCAGGACTGGAGCGGGAACAAAAACTCAAAAAAATCGAGGAAGAACTTGATGCCAAATACTCCGCCGATCTCGCGAGAAAAACTAAACCGACCGAAGCCAAGAACAAAAAACTGCCGTGGATCGCCTCGGCCGCGGCACTCTTTATGATCAGCGGCCTCTCCGCTTTTGGCCCCGAACTCTTCGCCTATCTCGCCTTTAGTGGCAGTTCGCTCTTCCTCGGCATCGAAGGCGTTCGCTATCTCCTGCGCGAGACGCCGGAGGAAAAGGCCGAACGCGAAAAGAAAGAAAAAGAAAAGGCGGAAAGATCGGAAAAAGAAAAAATTGAAACTGAAAAAAAGACACTGGCGAAAAAACAAAGACTAGCCGAAGAAGCTTATAATAAATGGCTGGCGTCCGTAAAAGCCGCCGCCCAAACTCCGGCTCTTTCACTCACTAAGGCCATCAAAGTCTATGAACTCAAAAAAGCAGAATTAGTAAAAGCCCAAATTGTGTCTTATAACGACGAACACCATATCATCAAATTTCAAGATGGGAAGGGAACAAGCGGCGCTACAGTACATTTAGAACCTGAAAGCTACTTTCACTGCATCAAAGATACTAATCACTTCCTATGGTACATCATCGACGCCTGGGAAAAACTACACGACTAACCAGCATCCGCTCCTCAAGAGCGGATTTTTTTATTTTATCTTCACTCTTTACTCTTCTTTCTTATCTCTTACCTCTTCTTTCTTCCCCCCTCACTCAATTCTATTTGCTATAGCAAATAGAATTGAGTAAAAAATAATATTTATATTCAATATGAATATGCTTGAAACGCCATCTTCAAAGAACGGGCAATTTGGGGAGGTGGAGTTTCTTTCTGGCTTTCTTGCTTTAGCTCTTTAGTGCTTCCGTGCTTTCTTGCTTTAGTGCTTTTGTGCCTTATAATAATGATATGAAGCGCAAAGCCAAAAAAGAAAAGGCGGAGCGTGATATTGAGTTACCTGCGTCACGCATCAGTCACGAAACCAAAAAAAGCGCGCTGGCCATATTGCTTTTAGGCGCCGCCATAGTAATGCTCCTCGCGAGCTTCGGCAAAGCCGGCCCGGCCGGAGATTTCTTATTCGCTTTTTTAGGCAAATTTTTCGGCCTCGGCTATTATCTCTGGCCCCTCATCATACTTCTCGTCGCCGGCTCATTTATAGCTTCCAATGAAGAAAAGTTCCTCGGCATTACGCTGGTCGGCGTCGTCGGCTTCATTCTCTCCGGCCTCGGCCTCATAGACATTATCGCACCCGAGCGGGGCGGCCTCCTCGGCAACGCCGTCGGCGCGCTAGAACTTCCTTTTGGCTACACCGCCTCCATCGTTCTCACGAGCTGTCTCCTCATCGCCTCGCTTCTTGTGACACTAAATACCCACTTGCGCTTCCGCAAACAACCGGCTGAAAACGACGCTGAAAATAGCGATGCCAAAAATAAATCCAAAGAAGAAATTTTTGAGCAAAGGCCTATCATCGTCAAAACCCCGGACGGCAAAAGAGAAATCGTCGTCTTGACCGATGCCAAAGGCGGTATAAAAACCGCCTCGTTCGCGAAAGAAAATTATACGGAGGAAAAATCCGATTCCAAAGAAGCGGCTGAAAAAGATCTGGATATTTCTTACGGCCCGACCAGCAAGACCGCGAGTGCCGGCAAAGGCGCTCCGCGCCCGGTCATAAACTATGTCTCTCCTCCGCACGAACTCTTCAGATCTTCCATCGAAAAACCGACTTCTGGCGACATTCGCGCGAACGCCAACATCATCAAACGCACACTCGAAAGTTTTGGCATCCATGTCGAAATGGGCGAGATAAACATCGGCCCCAAAGTCACCCGCTATTCCCTGAAACCCGCCGAAGGCATCAAACTCTCTCGTATCATGGCCCTAAACCAAGACCTATCGCTCGCTCTCGCCGCCCACCCCATCCGCATCGAAGCCCCCATCCCCGGCAAGTCCCTCGTCGGTATCGAAGTGCCAAATAAATCAGCGGCCATCGTCCGCCTCGGCACCCTGCTCGGATTCCAGGAATTTTTTGCCGCTGGCAATCTCGCCTTCGTGCTCGGCCGCGATGTCACGGGCGAACCCATCTACGCCAATTTGGAAAAGATGCCTCACCTGCTCATCGCCGGCGCGACCGGCTCCGGCAAATCCATCGCCATTCACACCCTCATCCTTTCGCTTTTATATAAAAATTCTCCCGAACTTTTAAAACTCATATTAATCGACCCCAAGAGAGTTGAGCTTTCAATGTATGACGGCATCCCCCACCTCGTCTCGCCGGTCATCACCGAAGGTAAAAAATCCGTCGGCGTTTTCCGCTGGGCCATCTCTGAAATGGAACGCCGCTATGAAGTCCTGCTCCGCGCCGGCGTCAAAGATATCAAAGGTTACAACAAAAATAACGATCCGCCGATGCCCTATCTCGTAATTATAGTAGACGAACTCGCCGACTTGATGGCCACCTATGGCCGCGAGATCGAAACCTCAATCGTTCGTCTGGCGCAAATGGCGCGCGCGACCGGCATCCATCTCGTCCTCTCGACCCAGCGTCCGTCAGTCGAAGTCATCACCGGCCTCATAAAAGCAAACATCACGGCCCGCATCGCGCTCCAAGTCGCGAGCCAGGTGGATTCGCGTACCATTCTCGATATGGCCGGCGCGGAAAAACTCCTCGGCGGCGGCGATATGCTTTTCATTTCTTCGGAATTTTCAAAACCAAAACGCATCCAAGGGGCTTACATCAGCGAAGAAGAAATCCACAAAATCTCGGACTTTATAATGGAGAACAATCAATCCTTTGAGAGCGGAGCACAGACCGCCGAAACTCTCAATGCAATCAAATCCGAAGGCGACAGAGCCATCTCCGTTCCGGTAAAAACCGGCTCCGGAATGTTTGATAATTATTCCGCAGACGAAGATGATGACGAACTATATGACGAAGCCGTCTCGACTGTCGTTGAAGCCAAAAAAGCTTCTGCGTCTCTCCTTCAGCGGCGACTGAAAGTCGGCTACGCTCGCGCCGCCCGCCTACTCGATCTGATGGAGGGCAAAGGTATCATCGGCCCAGGTGACGGCGCCAAACCTCGCGAAGTATTTTTAGAAAAAATCGGCGGTGATATCGAAAGCTTATCTCAAGAGAACATAGATCAAGAGTAGTCAATATTGATATTTAAATGCTTATCTCATACTATTAACGGTGTCGATCCGTCTATGTTTTATTTTCAATAAATCATAATTATAAATATGGAAGAGCCTCGCTTGTTCAAAGACATACTCGCGGAACACATCGAAGCCAGCGGCCTGACTTTTGATAAATTAGTCGCCGCGACCGGCGTGCCGGAACGATTCGTCGCAGCCTTCGTCGAAGGCAATTACCCGCCCTTGCCGGCCGCTCCATACGCCCGAGGTTATCTAAAAAAAATCGCGGAAGTCTTGGAAGTCGACGGGAGCGAACTTTGGCGAGCCTACGAAAGAGAAAGCAAGCCCCGCAAATCTGGAGGCGACGACTTCTTGCCGCAAAATCGCTTCACAATGCGCCAACTAAACAAAAAAATAGCTGGCGCCGCCCTTGTATCTCTCTTAGTTCTTATTTATATTGGATTTAACGCGAAGCATTTGTTGGGACTTCCTGATCTAACAGTCGAACTGCCAAGTTCGTCCATAACCCGGAGCCTCGACGGCTTGGCGCTCATACGAGGACGGATAAGCAATCCGAAAGATATTGTGAATATAAACAGCGTAGCTGTGTATGTCGATGAATTTGGAGAATTTCAAAAAGAGTTCCAACTGGATCCCGGGGTCAATAATTTCGATATCAGCGTCAAAAGGTTTCTGGGCCGAACCAAAACAGAAACGAGACAGATAATATTCGAACCGGCAGTGGTGGTTGAAAAAGATAAAAATATTAAAAATTAAACATAATTCTATACCGTCATTGCGAGGCTGGCGCCTGCCTGCCGGAGGCAGGAAGCAATCTCGAGGTCGTCACACCTACCTGTCGGCAGGCAGGTCACAAACCTCTCGCAATAACAAAAAAATATATGACTAAAGAAGAAATTAAAAAAACAGACGACAAAGATAAAGATTTAGAAAGCTTGCTTTTATCGTTACAGGAAAAATTTGGCGAAGGCGCGGTCATGAAACTGGGCGATGTCGCGCGCGTGAGCGTGGACGCGGTCCCGACTGGTTCCCTCTCGCTTGACTTGGCGCTCGGTGTCGGCGGCCTCCCCAAAGGACGCATTATTGAGATATTCGGCCCAGAGAGCTCCGGCAAAACCACGCTCGCCCTAAATGTCGTCGCTCAAGCCCAAAAAAAGGGCGGACGCGCCGCCTTCATAGACGCCGAACACGCCATGGATCCGGTTTACGCGGAACGAATCGGCGTCAAAACCAAAGAACTGCTCGTCTCTCAACCGGACAACGGCGAAGAGGCGTTAAATATCTTGGAGAGCTTGGTACGCTCCGGCATTATTGATGTGGTCGTGGTGGACTCTGTTGCCGCCTTGACTCCACGAGTTGAAATAGAAGGAGAAATGGGCGCGCAGTACATGGGCCTCCAAGCCCGCATGATGAGCCAGGCGCTTAGAAAGCTCACTGCCATCTCCGCGAAATCCAAGACCATGATTATCTTCATCAACCAGCTCCGCGAAAAAATCGGTGTTATGTTTGGTAACCCTGAAACGACCCCCGGTGGCCGCGCGCTAAAATTCTATTCATCTGTGCGTATTGATGTGCGCCGCAACGCCCAAATAAAACGCGGGGAAGAAATTATCGGCAACCGCGTCACGGCAAAAGTTGTCAAAAACAAAGTCGCCCCGCCTTTCCGCTTTGCCGAATTTGACATTCTCTATGGCGAAGGCATTTCTTACGAGGGGGACGCCTTATTGACCGGCATCAAGCTGAACGTCATCGCCAAATCCGGCAACACATACAGCTTTGAAGGCGAAAAAATCGGCGTCGGCGTGGAAGCCGCGAAAGCCCATCTCAAAGAAAACAAAAAGATGCTGACCGCCATCGCCAAAAGCATCGCCTCTGCCCCACCCGTGCAAACCCAAGAAAAACCGGAAAAAGAGGTCTAGGTACAACCAACCCCTCTTAGCTCTGAATTACGAAACTCGTTCCATTGTCATCCCAAACGGCTTACTAGCCGACCTGCCTACCGGCAGGCAGGTGCCGGTAGGCAGGGGTAGGTTTGGGATCCATTACATTTGAATTAAAATAAGAAATTTAAGTTTATCTGTAATGGATTCCTGCCTCCGCAGGCCTGCCTGCCGGCAGGCAGGAATGACATCTAGAGTTTCTTAATTAGGAGCCATAAGAATCCTATTAATAAAATTCTTCACTCCACTGCGTTCCATTCAGAATAACAACGGTAAAATTCCGGCAGGATCGCAATGACGGCCCGATACTATTTATCTTACTTTCATATCAAATTACCCCCCCTTTTAATCCAATCTGTGGATAACAAAACCCCCAACTGGCTAAGTTAGGGATTGAGTTTCAGTAGAGAGAGTCGCCAAACCCACCAGAGACATAATATATCAGGGAGCCGTGACCGTAAATGGAACTTTGTCCTTGCCCTCGCCCCTGGTATTATTCTGCACGGAAAAATAGTAAGTACCGGGCTTATCGACAAGAACCTGGAAAGTAATGGTTTTCCCGTCAGGGGAAGGGAGATTGACGATGGGATCGGATCCACTTCCGCTGACCGTGCCGCTAAACCTAACCCTGTTGTCGGCCGGGGTAAAACCTGTGCCAGTAATGGTTACGTAGGTGCCACCCGAGCCCGAAGTTGGACTTAGAGAGGTGATTACTAAATCAATCAAGCCCTCAAGACAATCTGATCTTGTGTAATAGAAAGCATTGGAAACTAAAGGGTCGTCAAAAAGAAGGCAAATCTGTTTCTGTTGAGCTAAATCCCATGCAACCCCCTTAACCGTAACAAAACCTGAACGCGCTTCTGACTTATAAGCCATGGTTTTGTCCAAACCATACGTCACTCCTAGTTGATACCTACCATCTGGAACGAATCGACTAGAAACTTTCTGATTCCACACCAAATCAAGTTTACCGCCAGCTGGAACCTCTTCTTCTACTACTGATACTGCCACACAAGGACCCGATGGTTTCAATTCAATTCCCCTATCGTTATATATCCTCGGTAAAGGATCGGCGCAACCAATGCGAAAGTATATTGATTGGGAAAGACCATTGTTTATGGAATACTTGACGGGTTGAAATACTTGAGGTCTGTTAGCATCGTGCTCAAAAGCGGTTCCACCAGTAATAGCTAAAGAAACCGCAAGAAGACCGCCGTCGTCAATAGGCACTTCGGGTGCTGGCTTCTTGAATAACCTTGATAGAAAACCGCCATCATCAATTTTTACTGGTTTTGGTGAGATTCTAACCAATTCTTTTCCATCTGGCGCTCTTATAACCAAAGGAGCTCCTAATTCATTGGCAATTTCGTTTAAAATTTTCTGATATTTTTTTAAAATTTTATTTATTTGCAGTTCTCGAGCAGACGACATCCTATTAGAAGTTTGCGCCATGGCGCTAACAGAAATAATCCCCAACGCCAGTATGCTAATAAATATAATAGCTCGATATTTTTTAATCATAACTTCATCATACAAACAACGAATGGGGGGGCAATGGGGGGGCTGTGCGTAAAACAAAAATCCCCAACCAACATGGGCTAGGGATTGAGTTTAAACAAATTCCTAAAAAGTTCCGCGACAAGTATGGGCCCAGTGCCGCCGGGGGTGGGGGTTACGAGGCCGCCCGCGACATCAATTGAAGCGGCATCGCAGTCAGCCGGATAGCCGAAGTCAATGACAATTGCGGAGGACTTGATCATAGCTCCGGTAATATGAACTTTCTCTGGCTTCCCGACGCCGGTCACAACGATATCCGCGCCAGCAAGCGCCTCGGCGCGCTCCACGTCCGTTGAAGCACTGCGGATTATGGTGATATCCGCGCCCGCCGCCCGGAGCCAGGCCTCGCTCGGTTGACCCACTAGCCGACCAAAACCATAGACAACGGCCTTTTTACCACGAATAAATTCAGAGATTGCTTCGTCAGACTCGCAATGACAAACTGTTTTGATTATTGTCTTTACTGCGCCCGCTGCCGGAGGCAAAATCTTGGAATGCAAGGGATCACCATAAAATCTATCCGACCATGTCTGACTCAAACAATCTATATCTTTCTCTAGCGGAATAGCATTCAAAATCTTCTGGGTATCCTCATTGCTATAATCCGGAATCTTGAGCTGGACTATCGCGCCCGCGACCCCCGGCTCTTCAACAATTCTTTTTACTTTTCTATACAGCGCATCGACGGCAATCGGTGATTTGATTTTTTTAATCCTAAAATCAATGCCCAAAGCGACAGCTGTCCTTTTTTTCCGCCACAAAAAAGATAAAGAATCGGGAGCTTCGCCCACCAAAATACCGACGGCTTTTTTGCCGGTCCAGTCCTTATTCAAAGCCTTCAGCTCAGCTATAGTTTTAGCCGCTATCGCCCGTCCATCTATGATCATTGGTTTTTATCCTTAACAAGGTGCTAAATACTTAACACCTGTTAGTAAATATTTGTTTGCTTTTTTGTTTTCTTGCTTTCGTGTTTTCGTGACTAGTACGGCAACGGAAACCTTTTGCATAACGCTTCCACATCGCGCCGCACTCTAGCCGGATTTTCTTTTTTAATCAAAATTCTTTCAAAAAATTCGGCAATGCGAGTCATTTCTTTTTCCTTCATTCCGCGCGTGGTCACGGCTGGCGTGCCGAGACGAACGCCCGAAGGACGAAGCGGTTTATCATCACCCGGTAAAGAGTTACGATTGGCGGTAATCCCGGCTCTTTCCAGCATCTCTTCCGCGCCTCGGCCGTCCAGCCCCAGCGGCCGTGCGTCAAGAAGCATCAAGTGAGTTTCCGTGCCGCCCCCCAAAAGCTTAAAACCTCTCTTTGTAAGTTCGACTGCCAGACTGCGCGCATTTTTAATAATTTGCTTCTGATAACTTTTAAAAGCTGGCTGCATCGCCTCAAAAAATGCTACGGCTTTCGCCGCCGTCACATTGTTATGAGGTCCGCCCTGAAACCCGGGAAAAACCGCCTTATCAATTTTTTCTCCCAAAACTCGCTCATCTGCCCGCGAAAATATCACGGCGCCTCGGGGCCCGCGCAAAGTCTTATGCGTGGTGCTCATTACAATATCGGCGTAAGGAAAAGGACTGGGGTGGACACCGGCCGCCACCAATCCGGCGATATGAGAAATATCAGCCAATAAGTAAGCTCCGATTTCCTTGGCAATGGCTCCGAATCTGGCGAAATCAACTTGATACGGATAGGCGGTAAAACCACAAACTATAAGCTTCGGCTTTTCTTTCAAGGCCAGCTCCCGGACAGCATCATAATTTATCAAACCAGTCTCGGCATCGATTCCATAATGCACCGACCTCCAGAATCGTCCGGAAAATGACACTTTGTGTCCATGGCTCAAATGTCCGCCAAAGGCAAGTCCCATGGCCATAAAAGTATCTCCGGTCTGAAGCAAGGCGCTATAAACAGAAATATTGGCCGGCGAACCGGAAAGAATCTGGACATTGACATTCCACTCCTCCGGCTTCAAGCCAAAAACTTTTTTGGCTCTCGCCTGCGCCAACTCCTCTATCTCGTCATAGACCTCATTCCCCGGATAATACCTTTTTCGCGGATACCCTTCCGAATATTTATTAGTCAAAGGCGTCCCCAAAACTTTCAGAACTTCCGGCGAAACATAATTTTCCGACGCTATTAAATCAATCGTCGTCTGCTGTCTTTTTATTTCCCTTTTTATTAAATTATTTAAGATTTTATCTTTGGGCATATCAATGTATTCGCATTATTCGACTCGCACTTCCTAGCGAGTCGTCCAGAGGCCGAAGGCCGTGGGATCTCTTAATAATACTTAATAATCATAATTACTCTATACAATCATCCTTATCAGTTTAGCTAATTTTTCGGGATCGTGCCGGATAAATCCCCGGGAACGAAGCAAGTCCGCGACCACCGGTGTCAACTTAGCTCTGCCGGCAAAGTTTTCCTCGTCTATCATCACCATCTCGGACTTTTCGTGGGCATAAGGACGAAAACGCATCGGGTTCGGCTGTTTGTTATTTAACACTAAATAATCCAGAACTCCTTCGCCTAAATATTTTTCAATAGTTGACAAAAAATCGGACGCGGCGAAATGATTAGTTTCACCGAATTTAGTCATCAGATTAACAACATATATTTTTTTGGCCTTTGATTTTTTAAGAGCTTCAGGCACTCCGCGCACCAGCAAATTAGGTACCAGGCTGGTATAGAGATCGCCGGGTCCGATGATCACGGCATCGGCTGAGGCTATGGCTTCACCGACTTCCCGGCTCACTTCAGCCTCCGGCATCAACCAGACTTTTTTAATCTTAAGATTTCCATCATGAGACGGGACATCGATATTGGTCTCGCCCGACACCACTCGCCCATCTTCCAACTCGGCGTGAAGAGCTGTTCGCGACAAAGTAACCGGCAAAACCCGGCCCGACACGGACAAAATCTTACCCACCTCAACAATAGCTTTATTAAAATCACCCGTAATCCTCTCGAGCGCCGTAATCATCAGATTGCCAAAACTATGTCCCGTGAGACCGCGGCCTTCCAAAAAACGATACGCAAAAAGCTTAGAGAGAATCTCGTTATCAGAATTTGAGAGCGCGATGAGCGCGCGACGGATATCCCCCGGTGGCAGGATGCCAAATTCTTCGCGAAGTATACCGGTCGAACCGCCGTCATCAGCCATCGTAACAACTGCCGTAAGGTCGTTAAAATACTTTTTCAAACCGGAAAGCACGGTAAAAACGCCGGTTCCCCCGCCTATAACCACGATTTTTTTGTTGCTTTTCTGATCTTCCTTAGACATTGGCTTTCAATATATAACCCCTAAAATTAAGTGAAAGTAATATAGTAAATTCTAATTAACTTAATCAATAAAGTCTGTCATTGCGAAGCTTTGCGTGGCCCTGCCTGCCGGCCCCTGCCCCTGCCTACCGGCAGGCAGGTGCCGGTAGGCAGGGGCAGGAATCTTACAATATTATTTTATAAATTTCGGCATTTTGACATTGAGATTTATGATTTGGAACTTTTTATAAGAGCGGCTGTATCAATTTAATCATCCAAACGACGATCCCGTGATACCATCGCCTGCCGCCCGCCGGTTCTCTATACGCTATCGAATTGGCCTTCCAATTCTCCAAAATATTCTTGAGATCGTCCACCATTTTTCGATCACCAAAAGACACGCCCGCCTCGAGGTTATAATCAAAACTCATCGCGTCAATATTGTTTGAGCCAACAATTCCCTCCCGTTCGTCCACCAGTAAAGCTTTAGCGTGTATCATTTCCGATAAAATAAAAAACTTGATGCCCATGCGAAAACCCCATTCAATAAAGACATTATTGGCGATATCAAAAAGTTTCAAATCTGTTTTTCTGGGCAAGATCACCTCCACGCGCACTCCGCGCTTGATAGCTCGAGCTATCGCCCCCATCAGCCAGCCGTGCGGCACAAAATACGGAGTAGCGATGACAATCGTCTGCGTGGCGGCGGCTATTTTTTCTTTATAAAACTTTTTGAGAAACGACCGGCCGCCTACCGGCCAATGCTCGAGAAACAACACATTCATTTTTTCCGAGAACTTTTCGGTTTTCTTGGGCGGGAAATAGAGCCTGTCGCGACCGCCACAAACACGATATGATTTGGCAAATGATTTGACAAACCTTCGAACTACCGCGCCCTCAATCCGCAAGTGCAGATCATGCCATTTAGCAAATCGCTTGCCGATATTCACTCCGCCGACAAAACCAACTAAACCGTCAACGACCAAGAGTTTGCGGTGGGTGCGCAAAAGCCACCAGCGACGAAATCGCTGGGGATTCCACCACGGCAACAGGCGATTAAAATATAACAACTCAATTCCGTATGTTTTAAGCTCTGCCTGTAAATTACCAAAAATCTGAAAACTCCCGAGACTATCCAAAACAATCTTCACACTCACTCCTTCCCGCGCCTTTTGTTTTAACAAATCCAAAAAATGATGCGCAGTTGCGTCATCGATAAAAATATAAACTTCCCAATAAATGGATCTTTTAGCTTCTCGAATCGCCCCAATCATCGCGTCCCAAGCCGATTCAGAAGTTGTGTAAAAGTTGTAGCGCATATTTGCATGAGCGCACCCGCCCCTGCCTACCGGTAGGCGGGTTCGTAGCGCGTTTTTCGTGTACCTAAAAACCGGCGAACAAAGACATTACTAGGCTCACCAACATAAAACTGACAAAAAATATTGTAACTATTCTTTTAAAACTTTTATGCATAATCCTATTTTCCTCCCGCTTCTTGAAAGGAAGGACAAAGATGGGGTTTTGCCTTCGTATTTTAGTGTTTCTTTGCTTTTGTGATTTCGTGCTTTCGCGTCTCCGTGATTGCCGCCTTTCTAAGCCTCTCCATCAGAGCCGCACCAATCCCTGCTTCCGGAAAATTTTCCGCCAAAATAACATCTACGCCCAGTTTATCAAACTTTCGAAGACTTGAAAACAAATTTTTAGCGCAAAGATCAGGCCGCTTTCGCAATCCCAATACCACGACATCCGCGTCTTTATAATTTTTTGCGTATTCTCGGCTAGCAAGCACTCCGATTTTCTTACCCGGATGACTATCGATAAAATCTTGTATATCCATTATCATCTGCCTACCTTGACCCTCTATTATCGTAAGAGGTGCCTCCGGCGCATAATGCCGATACTTCATCCCCGGCGCCTTCGGAATTTCTTGATTATTTTTTTGTTTATTTGTTTTTTTATTTTTTTGTTTAATATTCGGCAAAACCTCCCCGATCATCTCTGCGGTCACCGCACCCCAGCGCAAAATATCGGGCGGACTTACAGTCAAATCCAAAACAGTAGACTCCAATCCCACTCTAGCCTTACCGCCATCGAGAATAAGAAGTTCCTCTCCGAAGTCATCAGCGACATGACGCGCGTTCGTAGGACTTGGCCGGCCGGAAATATTCGCGGACGGTGCCGCGATCGGAACTCCCGCTTCTTTTATCAATTTCAAGGCCACCGGATGGTCGGGCATCCTCACCGCGACAGTTTTAAGTCCCGCGCTCACCTCATTCGGAATATTTTTATTTTTCGGCACAATCAGCGTCAACGGCCCCGGCCAAAATTTGTCTGCTAACTTTTGTATTGTCATTGCGAGGTGACTGCGTAAGCCACGGTCATTACGAGTACCCGAAGCAATCTCTATGCTTTCCGTGGCAATCTTACCTTGGCGTTCATTTAAATGAGTGTCCGCCACCCTCCTCAAATCTTCCAAATCGGCGATATGCACAATCAGAGGATTATCTACCGGCCGTCCTTTGAGCGCAAAAATTTTCTTAACAGCACGGCCATCAAAGGCATTTGCCCCGAGTCCATAAACCGTCTCCGTCGGAAACGCCACCACCCCCCCGGCTTTAATAATTTCCGCCGCTTCGGCAATATTTTTTTTATTTGCTTTAAAGATAGGCATATTACTTAAAACCGCCCTACTGGCGGTTTTGTCTCTGATTAAACTTGCTTCATTCTTTTCCTCAACCACCAATAAGCCGCTCCACCCAAAATTATCAAGGCTACCAGCCCATACCTCTCCACCATCTCAAACTGCACCGCGTATTTCTCATATTCCACTCCCACGCCCCAGCCTAGGAGGGCGCTAATCCCAGCCCTGACCGTCGCGCCCAAAAAGGTATAAAGCATGAACTCTCCTATCCGCAAACGCACCAGTCCGCAAGCGGCAGAAATGACCGAGATGGGAACTATTGGCAAAGCCCGCAAAACAAAAAGCAGAGCCTCGTCCCAACGGCCGGAAGTAAATCGCGTCGCTGCGCGCTCGATCTCGTCCCAGGTGAGGCCTACATAACGACCATACCTCTCGATCAGTGGTTTCCCGCCCCAGTAAACAAGTCCGTAAATAAACAACGATCCGATAGCGACACCGGCGCCGGCCGGCAAACCAATTTTCAAAAAAGCGTCGCTAAAAGCCACCCAAAAACTTGCGCCCGCCGGTATCAGGAAAAATCCGGCGCCTAAAAAAACAATGGCTGACGGCAAGACAAATATTAACTCCTCGAGTATGCCTATAAAAAAAACAGCCAACGGCCCGTGAGACAATATAAACGCCTCAAAAATCTTTATCATATTATTTAGACTCCACTAATATACCAATCAAGCACTAATATACTAATTCTTTAATTCGTATATTTGGAGCTATATCCGTATATTGGTGGAGTCTACATGCGCATGAGGCGCCACTCCTCTCTTATACATATCGAGCAAGGCAAAAAGAAAACCTAAGAGTAACGGTCCGAGCAAAAAGCCGTAGATGCCAAAAATAATCAATCCGCCCAAGACCGACATCAATATCAAAAACGGATGCAGTCCCGCTGCGCCGGCGATAAACTGGGGCTTGATAAGATTATCGATGCCGCCCACCAAAAGAAACCCCCAGATAAAAAGTCCGATTGCGGCGGAAGTATGGCCTATCGAAACAAGATAGAGACCAGCCGGCACTAAAATAACCGCCGTGCCTATGCCGGGAATAAGCGCCGTGAAAGTAGTCATAGCGCCCCACAAAGCCGCGTTCGGCAGACCAAAAATCAAATAGCCCAGCCCGGCCAAGACTCCCTGCAACAACGCCACCAAAAGCGACCCCTTGATAACCGAATTTACTACCCGTCCTAAATTATCAATAATCATCGCGTCATCTTTGTCATCAAGCGGACTAAGCTGTAAAAGCGCCGACCGGAAGTGCCGCCCGTCTTTCAGGAAAAAATAAAGCGCGATTAAAGTTATAAAAACATTCAAAACCACGGACGCGAGCCGCGAAAATATCGAACCCAGATTGCCAGCCAAAAAACCGACTATCTCTCTCGCGTATTCATCAATGGAATTAAAAATCGGCAATAACAACTCCAGTGCGGGAAATTGAGCAGTAAAAATTTCAAATATTTCTCCCAAACCAAACCGCGACTCACCGGCCGCCAAACCAATATAAAAATCTTGAGCTTGGTTAAAAACCAAAATGCCCAAGAGAATCAACGGCGTGATAATCATCAGAAATACCAGTATGATCGTGAGAAAAGATGCGAGGCCCGGAAACCTCGGCATCGCCAATAAAATCTTACCATGCCACGGAGCGACGAGTGCCGCAAAAGTCGCGGCAAAAATCAAAGCTCCCAAAAACGGGTAAAAAACAGCGGCATTAAGCGCCAAAATCGCTAGCAGTAATCCGAGAAAAAAATAATGTCGGGAATGAGGGATATCCATAAAATACTATAACTATGACGCGCGCAACCGTCATTGCGAGGCTTGGCGTGGCAACCTTACATTGTTATTCTAATTATACCTTTTTCACCAAATTAGACAAAAACTTCTTTAGTTCTTCCATCGCTTCCGGATCATAAATAGACACCGCCAAAGTCTCCAGCTTTTTCTTTTTAAAAGCTTTCTTCTTGGCTTCCAGGTCTTTAACCGAAATCAAATCGGTCTTCGCTAAAATAATATATTCTTTTTTGTCCAAAAGTTCTTTTTTATATTCTTCGAGTTCGCCTCTTATTACGCCATAGTCTCGCAGGGGATCATCGCTATCAGACGCAATACAGTGAAGTAAAACCTTAGTCCTCTCGATATGTCGCAGGAATTTATGACCCAGTCCTCTGCCCTGGGAAGCTCCCTCTATGAGACCGGGGATGTCAGCCAAAATCAACGGCTGGAGATAAACATTGTCATTCGGATAAAAAGCGCCGAGGTTTGGCTCGAGAGTAGTAAACGGATAATTCGCCACTTTCACATTGGCGCGCGTGAGCTCATTTAACAAACTGGATTTGCCGGCATTCGGCAAACCTATTAGCCCCACATCCGCGATAAGCTGAAGCTCTAAAAAAAGCTGCCGCTCTAGACCGGGACGGCCATATTCAAATTCTATAGGCGAAGTATTAGTCGGACCTCGAAAATGAAAATTGCCTCGCCCGCCTCGCCCGCCACGAGCAACCATTATTCGTTCTCCGACTCTGATCACTTCGGTCTTACTATCCTCCAGATTTGCACTCCCGCCACTCAAATTCTCCTCTGTCATCAGTCTATGTATCACTGTTCCAATGGGAATATAAAGCGTCAGATCCTCACCGTCCGCGCCATCGAGCGTCCGAGCTTTGCCGTTTTCTCCATTTTTGGCGGCAAAGTTTTTCTTAAATCGAAAAGGCCTCAAAGCCGACAGATCAGAAACACCTTCTACAAAAACATCTCCACCCCTGCCACCACTACCGCCGGTAACTCCGCGACCGCCTTTTGAAGTATCAAAAGCCACGCGGCCATTTCCGCCCTTGCCGGCTTGAACCGTTATTTTTACTTCATCTACGAGCATGGCTCTATGATAAACCAAAACCAGCTTTATAGCAAAACAAATCCCGCCCCCATACTAGAGGCGGGATCAAAAAGAACTATAATCTGTCATCTATTTACAATCGCATGATCCGAATAAATGAAGATTATTTCTTCTCTTCTGGTGCTGGATCAAACATAATTTTAAAAATAAATTAGGTTAAAAACGACCTTTATCGCAGTATAGCACAAAACACCGCGCAAGATGATTTTTATGATCTAGTCCTCAAAGCCTTATCGATAATCTTCTTCATCTCATTTAGAGGATAGGCGCCCTCGACAGGATACTTGGCTCCATCAGGACCGATAACTATATTAAACGGCGTGCCTTGTCCGCCGGCATCGGTGGCATTTTGATAATCGCGCTCTACTCGCTCGGCCATCCGCCCGCTCTCCAGGCACTCATTAAATTTCGCGACATTTATACCGGCATACGCCGCGATCTTCGGTAGCTCGCTCAAGTCTAAACCATCATTTGAAGGCGTTACTTCCATCAAACGATCCATAAAAGTCCAAAACTTCACATTACCTCCCACACTTCCCGCGCACTCCAAAGCTTCAGCCTCTTTCCGCGCCTGGGAATGAAGAGACTCCAGAGGAAAATTCCTATAAACCCACGCCACCTTATCACCATAAAACTTCACCACATCTTTCATAGTAAAATGAAATCTTTTGCAAAATGGACATTCCGTGTCAGAATATTCGATAATCTTAACCGGCGCATCAATATTTCCCAGTATATGATCTTCCGCGTCAATCGGACGAACATTATCGAGCGAAGCAGAAACTCCCCCACCCTCAATATCTTCTACGACCGCATCACCTCCGGCATCCACCGGCCGCGCGTTTTGCCCAACGGCGTATATCACCGACAAACCGACTATCACCCCGGCAATAATAATAGCTAAGGGCACAGTCAAAAAACCTTGTATATTTTTATTCATCCTGCACTCGACTCGCATCATCAGCTTTCTGCCTAAATTTATTTCGGCAAAAAAATTAAAGCGAATCTGGATAATTTACAGTTTTTATAATAATCTCCGCCCCACTCACAATGCGAGTTGAGTGCGGGATTCATCTCTTTAATTTACCCTATCAAAAATAAATTTACAACAAATTGTATGAGGCCTTATGCATACGATGGGTCAGCAACTATATGCCATTAAAACCTGTCTGATGACGGATGCTTAACCACCCCCCGCCCGTGACTCACCATTTCTCAGCCGTTTTGAATTCACACCCACACTATCTTGACTTATTCAGTGGGTTGAATTAAGATACACATGTTGCCTGGGACTGTCCCATGGCAAGGTTCTTTAACTCCTTTGAAAGGGCTTCGCCATGTCGAAGTCACAAACGGTTGATGTGGTGGTTTCGTTTGACACCACGGGATCAATGTACCCGTGCCTCTCTCAAGTTCGCAAACGCATAGAAGGGATGATTACCCAACTGTTCAAGGAAATCCCCAATCTACGCATGGGCATAATCGCCCATGGCGACTATTGCGACGGCGATCGCGCCATCACGGTTCTCCCGCTCACCTCGGAAATCCAAAAGTTGTGCAAATTCACTCGAGAAGTGCCGGCCACGGGTGGCGGCGACACCCCCGAATGTTACGAGCTCGTACTCCACAAAGCCCGCTCCCTCGCCTGGCGAGACGGCAAAAAGGTGCTCGTGGTAATCGGTGACGCTGAACCGCATGAGTCGAGGTACCCGCAGAATACCCTAAAGCTCGACTGGCGCAACGAACTCGGGCTACTCCTCAAGATGGGCGTGCACGCGTATGGCGTCCAGTGTCTTGGCTACTCCGGTGCCGCCTACTTCTACAGAGAGATCGCCAAACAAACACAAGGTTGCCACCTGACGCTTGACCAATTCTCCAGCGCGGTGGATCTTGTGATGGCGATTTGCTATCAGCAGGCCGGCCCCGCAGAACTTGAGAGCTGGGAAGCCCAGGTCGAAAAGGCGGGGCGCATGAACCGCGAACTCGATATCGCTTTTGCCATGCTCGCCGGCCGCAAGGGGCCAAGCAAGCGATTCAAGGGCGATCGCGATCTCCAAGCCGTACCTCCGGGTCGCTTCCAGGTCATGGAGGTGGAAAGTGATTGTTACATCCGTGACTTCGTGGAAAGGAACGGCATCCCCTTTCAGAAAGGACGGGGGTTCTACGAGCTCACGAAGACCGAAACTATCCAGGGATACAAGGAAATCATCTTGCGCCATAATAGCAGCGGTGATCTCTATACCGGAAAGAAGGCACGCCAACTTCTGGGACTGCCGGAGGTCGGCAGCGCGAGGACCAAGCCGGTCGTACCCACGGGGTACACCGCCTTCGTTCAGAGCACATCCGTGAACCGCAAACTCATCGGTGGAACAGAGTTCCTCTACGAAGTGGATCGTAGTCGCTAGTACCCAAAAATCAACGCCACCGCACCCCCTAAAGGTGCGGCTTTTATTTCTTATCATTTTTTATTAATATATGTGAGAAATGCATACGAGGCCTACAACAAAGCTCCGGACGAAATGAAGCGGCTATTCCTTGGCCTCTACTGGGAGAGAGGTTTGAGGTAACCGATAAGAAAGTAGTGACAGTCATACCAAGCCAGATTATAAGAGCCCTGATGCAAGCGGAGGGACTGATATTCACCGAGAAATACAAGGAATGCCAGAAACCACGGATCGTGACGGACATGGCGGTGGAGTTCACCCCGGTGGTGGCTGGAAAATCAAAAGCCTTAGTTGCCCCTAAAACACAAAAATCTCGACGTAATGCCGAGATTCCTGTGATGGTATCCAACGAACCTTCTGCGGTCATATTAGATACCGTCTGGGGTCAACAACTGTGCGCTATTAGAACTTCTTTGTCGGCGGGTGTTTAACTACCCCCGCCCGCGACTCACTGTTTCTTTAAAAATTCTAAATCTACGAGGGGATAGAAATAACCCCACTTTTGTCAATAATTAGGCAACTATCTTTTCTCGTAAGGAATCGATGTCAGTTCTCTCGGGTTTAAATTCCGGACGTGCAAATTTGGGCAAGGCCCTATTAGCCGCTACTACACGCAACATTGCGGTAATATCTTTATTTGTACTTTCAAAAAAAAGTTCCTTGTTTTTTGTCCTCATTTCTTCTTTTATCAGTAAAAGCTCGTGCGCCGCTGAACGTGAAATAAATTCAACATCTTGAAAATCCAAAAACACCGATTTATTTTCGGATTGCAAAATAAGAGGCTTCAATAAATCAATAACATCCCTGGAACCAATTATTGTGGCTAAAACCTTCGCCACCTTAATCACGGTTTTGAGGTCTTTTTTCATAATTTTAGAGACAAAATTATATATATTCATCATAGCATATACTACTCTAAATAAGCGGAAATATCAATAGGGCTACTCGGTACAGGTATGCGATAGGCAATTATAACTCCCCGCCAAAAGAAATTCGGCAAAGCAACAAGTTTTTCGCTCTTGCCCACTAAAACTAAAGCAGACGAACCAGAGATAAAAACAAATTCTCCTCCCAATGCCCCACAAACTACTTGCTTAGAGGTTCTGACGCCATAACCACGTTCTTTATCTGGTTTGGTAGAATTTCCCTTCATGGCCTCGATAATAGCGTCATCGTCGGACAATTCAAGGTTCTTTTCCTGTTTATAAGCTAACGCCAAGCCCCTACCACGATCAACTATGCAAATATCTAGAAAATTCTTGCTCGGATAAAATTGACCAAAAATAAACCCCTTGTCTTCTTTGCTGTGATCAAAAATATTTGCCACGAGTTCGGCGATAGGATAATAAATCGCGCTTTGAATTCCGGCAGTTTCTAATTTATTCACAGTTTTATAAACCATTGCAGAAAATAGGCCTTCAAGCCTCTCGCGCTCCACAGGCTTCTCCCTATGCAAAATGCTTATGGGAATATAATTCTTTTCTTTTTGAATTTGTTCTTTAAATTCGGGTATAGAATTTACGCCACCAGGAAATTCTATGGTGTCCAAATATGATTTAATAGGACTATTATCACTAATAGAGTAATTACTTTTTGTAGTTTTCAGATAGGAACAAATCGGTAAGGTTAAAAGTGGGCCAGTAAACGCAAGCTGATTCAAATCAAAATTTAGATCCTCGTCTGGTGAAGAATTTTGAAAAGTCGCATACAAAGACGATAACTGACCGATCAGAGAAATGCTCTTTAGTTTGGGAACGATAACATTACGCATTAGAAGTAAGCTTTTATTATAATTTAACAGAATTAGATTAATTGTTCTACCATCTACCCACACCGCAACTCACCATATCTAACAGCGTCAGATTTGATTTATTGAATCTAAAACACCACCGCGTCCCAATTCGGCTTTATCCACTTTGTATTCTTCAATAATTCCTCGGAAGATTCGTCTACCTTCTGTTCTGGTGTTTCCTCCAAGAAATTTTCCTGTTCCTTTTTGGGCAATATTTTCTGTTCCATATTGTTTTGCTAAGTTATTAATATTATTTATAGTAGTAGAATTTATCTTATCCTGTTACTCACTATTTCTCCTCTGGAAATAACTCGTAATATGCCGTGGGATTGTTTTCTCGTAACAATTTCTTAAAAACCTCCACCTCTTTTTCGGTTAATGGTTTATCATTCTTTGGATTTTCGTCTTTCCAATGAGAAAATACCCCGATTTCTCTTTTGCTTGATTTGGGGTTCTCTTTCCACGCCCTTAAAACGAGATATGCGCTTTGCAGTTCTACGAACATATATGGTTAACGTATTTAGCCCAAAACGAATCTAGGATGCTTAACGGGGAAATTAAATTCATTCTTAGAATACCATCACATCCTCAACTAATTGATTAAATTCACTCAAAGTTAAGCATGCGTTCTTGTTATCTATGCAATTTGAATCATATTCATATATAGTTTCGCTATAAAAATTCAAAAAACTATATATTCGTTTCACCACCCTGGACTCCTGACCAATTTCTTTGAAACTCGTTAATATAACACAAGTATTCAATTTTTGACTATAGCCAAATTCATATTCTGAAATAAATCCAACTTTTGTTTCATTTTCAAATCCGGTTTTTTCTTTACCGTATCTTTCACATTTAATCTCGGAGTCTAATAATATCCCTTGATAATGCCAATAATTCAAGAAACTAAAAGATGCCGCAGATAATAAAATTGAAATCGCTATGACAATTTTAGCTGTATTTCCCATATTTTTATATTTTGGGTCGCGCACTGTCCGGAGTTATAACAGTCCTCGAAGACAGGGGTTATATGATCACGGTACGCGAAAAAATGAACAATATCAAGAAAGTCGCCAAGTTCTACAACTATGACTTCCTTGCCACCACATCACACCAGTTACCGCCGGTTTTAGACAAAAGTCGGACATAAAACCACTTGACCTCAACTGACCTTATTTAACCGTTTTTTGCCCAACTATTTGCCCTCGTGGCGAGCTTTGTACCAAGAGTAAGAGTTTGCCACCAGTTGCACCCGGTCCGAGCCGTAAGACCAAATTTGAGAGCTTGGGACGATTTGCTTAACTTGAGAAATGTTAAGCAAATTGCACCGAGTCATAATTGCTTAACTAAAGACTTTCCTCGATCTCCTTATCGGAGAGACTCGGATCGTTTATAAGTTCTTTTGCACGTTCGACGCTAAGCATGATTTTTAATAAAATCCTCTAACAATGCGAGTTCAACAAAATGAACGTCAGATTCAATCATCGGATATTTTGTCCACCAGTATGAGCTTTGTGTGACCAAGACTGATATTACCTTTGGTTGCTCTGTTAATGATCCCCAATACTTTTCCGCTAACTCTTTTCCTTTTTGTTTCAAAAACTCCTCTCTTTTTAGAACCATATGTAGATAACCCTCTTCAAATGATCCGCTCGACGTTGTTCGCCCGAATATTCTTTCAGCGATTCGCTTCAGGTCTTTATTGCAGTATCCTTGATCTATAATCTTAGACTCTATATTAAGAATAATATTCTTTTCTTTCAGTAGAGCGAAAACATCAATATCACCAATATCTTCAGCTATCAGACCTTGCGTATGAGGGAAGATCTCTGTTTGCACATGAGGCGTGTACCTCTTTGCAATTTCTTCAATCTTTTCTTGTAAACGCTCAGTTACAGAGTCATGACCTTTTTGTAGAACACTTGTAACGGTAGGAGCATTTATATCTGACGGCAATTTACTTGTTCCTGCTATTCCACCCCATAATCTACCTGATCGCTCGACGGAATAAGAACCCCAATAGTAATGACCATCTACTTTTATAAGAGGTCGGATACTATATCGCATTGTCTTTTTTCGATGTTCCCAAACCGGAATGTCAGACTGTACCTCATCTCGCCCTTCAACCAAAAGTATCTTGCTCGGATCAAGAGTTAAGAAATTTAGGATCGGTTGGAGAGTTGCAACATCAACACCTTCCATTTTCTCTGCACAAATAGCGATGATTTCTTCCGGAGTAGCTTTGTAGAACGTAGATTCAGTAGCTTTCTCATTATGAACCGCCCACAACATCAGTACACGATGAACATCCATCACATCTCTCAGACTGAATCCCAAATCTGTCTTGAATGCTTGATCCAATTCCTCGATATACTTTTGAATTTCATCGGGTATCGAAACAGTATCTCCAGAGTTTCCAATTATGCCTAAGCGTATTTTTGCCTGTTCCTCAGCACCAGCCTTTATCTTGGCATCAATATCACTTCCGTAATTTACGTTTACCAAAAAGTCATGGGTGATTTCGATTTTAGCAGGATGTATACCGTAGTGTAGAAAATCTGAAACTGCGTACAGTAGCAACATTCTATCCACTAAGGCAAATATCTCAGCAAGCTCGGTGTCCGTCAGATCTTTACTACCAGTTGGCTGGAGCTGAACGAGCTTTTCAACCAAGTATCTGTAGTTCTTGTGGTTATGTATGAATGCCTGCTTGCTCTTTCCAGAAAACTCTTCTCGTTGATAATCCACTTCCTGATCCATTGAGTTCTCAGCCTGCGCCTCGTCTCGCTCATGCTCATTCGTCAGGCTATCGATACTGCTTATGACTATCGGAATTGCGGTTTTGAAATTCAGATCGGATATTCTCTGATTAATATCTGCCAGTAATCCGTCTTTTAGGATATTTAGTTTTTCTTTTGCTTCTTTTTCTTCGTACTTGCCAGGAACAATGCCGTTCTCTTTACCGATCTCGGCAATTTTTTTGTCTGCAAGTTTAAGCTCTCTGGTTTGTGCTATGACATATTTTGAAAGTTCAGGGAAAGATACTTTCTTTTCATAGCTGAACATTCTAAATCTGTTCTTCTGGGCTTTTTCCGCCTCAAGCTTAGTGTTTATCGAACCATCGTCACTACCAAATACTGAATTAATCTCACTCAATACAGCCTGAAGAAGCGATATTTGCAGAGATCGGTCTTTGGCGTCTTTTAATGAGGTGACTATTTGTTCGTCGTCAAACACCACGCGAATTCCATAATCTCTGCTCTTGAGTCTTGTGGTATCCATCGCCCACAAAGAACCCTCTGGTGGAATCAGGTGTTTGATGTGATTAAACATTCCAGGCTTTTCGACTAATGAGCGTGGAAAGAATAATATATGAATCTTTTCCTTTTCAGATGCAAACGGTAAATCTTTCAAAACGTCTTTATAGAGGGTGAGAGAATCTTCGAGACTGTGCATAAGCGAGTCCGCGATCTTACCTTGCTCAAAGGTGAGTGAGTCAACTGGTGAGTTTATGAATATATGAGTTTCACCCAAGGTTAAGCAATATGTATATCCGAAAAATGTCTTTGACTTCAACATGACAGTGCCAGTCTCCAAAGCTTTTTTATTGATAGTCCAACTTCTAGGATTTCCGAAAAAGTTTTCTTCAGGAAATGCCTTCCAAAATTCCGACAAAGATTTGTATCTAAAACTAGAACCCCAGTGCGGGTCTAGCCAGATCATGTCTGGATTCGATGCGCCTTCAATAAGCACGCTGTGACTATCTTTGAATGAGCCGAATGTATCAAGTAAGGTACTTAACATTGATGCTCCAGAATCTCTCATCGAATTAACGTAATCAAAGAAGTCCGCAAACTCATCTAGGTCTTCCATCTCATCAAATATTGCCAGGAACGAATCAAGTCCTATGATTTCTCCGACAAGCTCTCTAGGGTGACCCATTATTCCAAAATCAGTCGTTATGTGTGGCACGACCGTAATGATAAGAGGTTCTAGACCGGCCGAATGTTTTTTCGTAGATTCAAACTGCACTATCTTGCTTTCAGCTCGTAGACCCAATCTTGTTGGTGCTTTCGAGATAAGCTCATGAGCATCCTTAAGCTCAGGCACTAAGGCATCAATTCCATCCTGTTGACTGGTCTCTGATGTTGGCGGAGGAATGACATGGACTAAAACAATTTTATTTTTAGATCGGAATGCGGATGTAAAAATAGTTTTATGAGGCTTCATGTCGTCTTTTATCGCGCTCACAAATGCAAATACGTCATTCTTTTCCGCTCTCTGACTCATGAAGCCGAAAAGCTCAAGACCCATTTTTGTTTCGTAACCTTTTACTTCCGATTTTATTTCTGTGTAGGAATCTTTAAAAATCTTGCCCCATTTATCAAAAAGAACCGCGAAGTGCTTTCTTGGTAAAACGGGAAAGACCTTTCCACCTTTTCGGTAGAAGAAGTAAGGGAAGTTAGTGCCGTCATGCACTGCTTGTTGAAAAATTCCTAAATCAGATACAGGAACTGAAACACTCTTGTCTATGTCCTTTGTATATTCATCAACAAGTCCTTTACCGTAAAGAGAATCCGGATCGAAAGAATCGATGAAGTCAGAGCTTTTTTTCCAGAAAGCCTCACTCGGTAAATTAAAGGCGGCAAGTTCTAGTTCTGAAAAATCCTGGGTGCTCTTGTCGATTTCATTGATAATTTTATCTTGAATGCTCAAGCAAAATTCCAGCTCGTCCATTGGTGATCGATTAAACTTCTTTTTATAAAAGTCCTCGAAACCTTTATGGGCAATCTCGAACGCATAAATAAAATCGTATGGATTTTCCAGGTCACCCCCGTAGAATATTTTGAGTGACTTATCGTGTACGAAATACTTTATTTCACCCCAGTCATTCTCTGGTAGGAAATCTTCCATCATCATGAAGCTAGGGACTAGCGGGAGTAACTTTTCTATGAAGCTTTTAAAGTCTTCGTATGTATGGATTTTGTTATCAGGTTGGAGTTTGTCAATTACTGATTCCAACACTGCATAGATGTATTGTGATTTGGTGTGACTTGATATATTTGGAAGCCATAGATTAAGTACGAAAAAACTCTTCGCTAAATCTTCGAAGCTGTACCTAGCCATAAGTTCTTTTAGTTTTTTATCGTTTTCACTCATAATTTAGGTCAAAGTAATCCACAGCCCGGTCATTCCATTTTCGTAAGATTTTCGGTATACTGATAATATAGCAGTTCAAGCTATAAACATCAACCAATTTTATGCCTTATCCAATTACAAAGAGACAAAAAGAGGTTCTCGACTTTATAAAAGGTTACATTGGCCATAATGGCTACTCTCCGACATTGGAAGAAATGAAGAAACGTTTGCATTTATCGGCTGTCTCCACGGTACACCAACATATCAATGCACTAATTGATAAAGGCTACATCAAAAAGTTTGATAACTTGGCGCGAGCGATCGAGATTAAAGGCAAGAAAACTCAAAAAAGGGCGAGCCTTATAGAAATACCTTTGCTCGGGGTAATTACAGCCGGGTATCCAATCGAGGCCGTAGAACGTCGAGGTGAAACAATTGCTATATCGGAAGAAGAAATACCATCTACCGGAAAGCACTATGCCCTCAAAGTTAGTGGCAACAGTATGATCGATGAAGGGATTTTTGATGGCGATATCGTTGTAATTCGCCAACAGCAAACGGCTGATGACGGCCAGACCGTCGTTGCTATTATTGACGATAATCAAGCTACGCTGAAAAAGATTTATCGTGAAAAAAATAGATTCCGTTTGCAACCAGCAAACCAGTCAATGCTTCCCTTTTACAGAACAGAGGTAGAAATACGAGGTGTTGTTGTAAAAATTGTTCGAGAATTGGAATCTGTTCAAGATAACGATAGTGAGCTGTTGAAACTCATAAAGAAAATGCCACCGACACTCAATGTGAAGCGTGTGGCAAGTTCTGCACCGGACGAAAAGGCAAAACCATTTATTCAGTGGGTTGGTGGCAAACGAGAAATGATCCCTCAGTATGAAAAGTTTATACCAAAAAAGTTTAAAAACTATTACGAACCATTCATGGGTGGTGGTGCAATGTTTTTCTACCTACAACCTGAGAAGGCTGTCCTCTCTGACAATAACCAAGAGCTTATAAAGACATACGAAGGGGTTCGAGACAATCCGGAAGAAGTTATACGAGTACTCCGAGAGCTGAAATCGAAACACTCAAAGGATCTGTTCATGAAAATTAGGAATCTAGATCGAGAGATAGATATCTACAAGAAATTAAGTAATGGGGAGATTGCCGCGAGAATGATTTACCTAAATCAAACCTGCTTTAATGGACTTTATAGGGTAAACCAAAAAAGCCAGTTTAATGTACCAATCGGAAGCTCGCTCAATAGATTAATCTGCGATGAACACACCATCAGGAGTGCCAGTAAGGTACTTAAAAAAATAGAACTTAAAGAGGCCGACTTTGAAACAACAGTTAAAGATGCAGAGACTGGGGATTTTATATATCTTGACCCACCTTATTATCCAGTTTCAGCCTACTCAGATTTCACTCGATATACAAAAGAAAAGTTTTATCAAGAAGATCAAGTACGTCTAAAAGAACAGATTGATCGATTGAAGGCTAAAGGGTGCAAAGTAATGCTCTCAAACTCAGACTGTGATTTTATTAAAAATCTCTACAAGGATTATAAGATTCACGAGGTCCAATCAAGCAGATCACTTAATTGCAAGAAAGACCGGCGAGGAAAAGTGTCTGAGCTTTTGATAATGAGTTACTGATATGAGATTTATTGGAAATAAAGAAAAACTTGTTGAAAGAATATATCAAGCTATCCCTTCAAATAAAACAAAGGGTACTACTTTCTGCGACTTCTTTTCTGGCACATCAAATGTCGGCCGGTTCTTTAAGGAAAAAGGGTTTAGGATCATGTCTTCTGACCTACTTTATTTCTCTTATGTGCTTCAGAAGGCTTACATAGAGAATAATGACACACCAAAATTCAAGAAACTTTTAGCTAAGATAGGTACATCAAAAAATACTTTATTTTCTTCCCCATTTGATTCAGTCAAAGATCACCTGAATGCACTCAAAGGAATAAAAGGTTTTATTTATAAAAACTACACTGACGAAGGTACGGCTGGGCAAGATTTTGTTAGAAAGTATTTTACTCCCGAAAACGGTAAAAAGATTGATGCTGTCAGAACAAAAATTAATGAATGGAAAACAGATAAATTAATAAGCGAAAGTGAGTATTTTGTGCTACTCGCCGCGTTGATTGAAAGCGTACCGTTCTATGCGAACATTTCTGGCGTATACGCCGCTTTCTTAAAGAAGTACGACCCTCGAGCACTTAAGCAATTTGAGATTAAGCCAATGAGTTTTTATTCCGGAGAGCAGTCGCATGCCGTATATAACAAGAATAGTATGGATTTAATCAATGATATTGATGTCGACATCTTATATATCGATCCACCTTATAACAATCGCCAATACGCGCCAAACTATCACCTTTTAGAAACCATCGCTCTTTACGATAGTCCGAAGATCAAGGGAATAACTGGTATGCGCGAATACAAGGAAAAGAAATCAGAATTTTGTAATCAAGGCTCTGCACTAAAAGCATTGGAAGAAATAGCAAAAACAGCAAAATATAAATGCCTTATATTAAGCTATAACTCTGAAGGAATAATGCCGGAGCAGGATATTATTTCAGTGCTGGGAAAATACGGTAAAGTCAGTCTGCAAAATATTGACTACCTACGCTTTAAGAGCAACAGTAACGGAGATTCCAAACACAAAAAACTGATCCAAGAACAACTTTACGTTTTACAACCCTGATGCTTTCCTAATCGCTTCTTTAAAAATCTCTGGTGACTGTTTACCTAGAATCATCTCCCCATTCTCGTTGAGCATAAAGCCAATCTGCCTTTCTTTGATGCTCTTTTCCTGACTACCAAATATTGCGACCGTCCTTATGATGGAGTCGGGACTATGGGAAGGCTTGATAATTTTCTTCTCGATATAGGTGTAGTTTTTCAAATCTTCAATGCCTTGTTTCCGAGTGCTATATTTCTTACCTTCTACGTTAATAATTTGATTCCGTGCTGGGTCGAAAACAATCATATCTGGAATGTAGATGATCATGGTCTTATCTCCGGCCTTATATTTTGCTCGCTTACCCTCCTGATATTTTTCGATCGCAACCGGTCCAAGTTTTTTATGCATAAAGTATCCTCGTTCCGAACCACCATGATTAGCGTAGATGACTTCGGCGTCAGTGTAAGCAACAAGGGCTATATGTAAAAATATCGTGGCAAGTTTCTCTTGGGAGTTATCGTAGTGCCAATAGCTTTCATGCTGGGTAGAAACAGGTATATCAAGCCCATCGAGCTTAATGTTCAGCCGGTTGGCTATCTGAATGAACTTATTGCCACGGCCAAGATTTTTCTGACTTAATCCATGATGAGTAATAACAACGGGCTTAGATTTCTCCCATTTTCTAATACACAAAGCGATAATCGTTAGTGCGCCAATATTCGGATCGTGGCCAATACCACCAGACTTAAATAACCTGCCGGAAACAGTCACCCGATCTGGTTGAACTTCAATCCTGATCGGAATATTCGCAACCGCATGTGGTAACCGCATTGCATTTTTTGCAGTCACAAGCTCTTCGAGACTCTTAAAGGGTTTCGTTGTTTGCTCATCATAAACCTTACCCATAACTTCGACACCTATTGTTCGAAGCATTTTCATACCAAAAATATTAGTATCCGTAGCTTTTTTCTTTTGAGGAATTTGCAGATTATAAAGCATGATTTTCTTCACGCCTGGGTAATAAAATTCCACATAAACAAACTTACTGCAACGCTGATAGACACCGGTATTTCGAGATTCTGAATCATCCGTCTTTGTTTCCTCGATAGCATAGAGTGGTTTAGAGGCCTGATCGGGTTCAGACTCTTGGAGAAAAATAAGGAAATCAACGAAGCTCGAATTACCGCTAGCAATTTTTATATAGATTGACCCGAATTCACTGGAAGAAATACCAGTTGCCGTGTAAATAAAAGTAAAACGACCATCTTTGACGATGGGTAGTATTTCTACATTTTCTTTAACCTTTACGGAAAAACCGTTATCGGAAGCGACTTTTTCAATTATCGTCTTGATAACACTTGCTTTCGGTCTTTCTTCCGTAAGAATCCAAAGGTTCTTCATAAGTGCAGGATATCAAAAAATGGAGATTTTATCTATCTTAGGGCAAAATAGAATGAATTTATGCACAACCAATACCGTTGCCGAGCTTTTTCAAACAATGCTATAATAATTTTAACAATCTAATAACTTAATGCCCCACGAGGCATTCCTGAAAGGTATTCCGGGTCCAAGGGCTCGCGATCAATCACTTAACTGTGAAAGGTCGCGAGCCCTTTGTTTGATTGAAAATGAATATGAAAAATGAAAATGCAAAACTAGTTTTTATTTATACCTTGCTCGGAAGCGTAGAATCCTGCACGGATGTCACGAATAAACTTCCGAAAAAAGTATATTTTAATTATTCCCCTTCCGACTTTGATCTCTCTGACCAGAAAAGTCTCTTGGCCGAGCTGAAAAAGAAAAGAGTTATCTCGAGCTTCAAGCTCGACAACGACGGCTTTGTAATTTCCAAACCGAGCAGATCAATGCTCAACGATTATTATTTCAAACTTAGAGATAAGCCAGCACCACGATCGGAACAACCAACTGATACCAAAATCAGATTTAACGAGGAGACCGGCAAGATAACCATGGGAAGTAAAGTTTGTCCTATCCCTATAAACACAAACCAATATTTTCTCTGCAAGGCATTATTTGCCGTTCCATTCGGTAAGGATGTGACCGAAACCGACATCGTGGATATGGCTGACTGGGCAAAAGACACCAAGCGAAGTGTCTATGACGCTCGGGGGGCCGTAAATAAACGGGCAAAAGAAGAGCTTGGCATCAATAACTTTATACGTTGGCGTACCGGACGAGTCCGGATTGATTACGAACAAAAGTGAGACTTTGGTGAGTCCAAAGTGAGTCACCGGTGCGAGAGCAGACTGAAATAAACAGTCTGCTTTTTATTTGCGGGCTGGCAAACAATATGCCAAAGCCGGTACCAACAAAGAAAATCCCAACCCTCACCATCGAACAGATGGAGGAAATTTTCATGGACAGACTGGCCGACCTTATCGTCAGGCTTTTGGATCATCAATATTTAGAAAAAGAGAAAGCTAAAAAGAATGAACATGAAAAACCAACAGGACAACAACAATAACTTTACTACCAGCGACTTCTACGCGGCCGCTTTTCTTGTGGCTAAGGAATATAAGTTGCTGGGAATAGACAAAGCCGACTCGCGCCGGTTTCATTTTATTTTCACTGATGAGCCCTACCGCCCCCAGCTGGTAAGTGCTTTCTTTGCCGGTTTGGTCGAGGTCAACGCAAAGGCGTTCGTTACGGCGATCAAAGAGCTGAAGTCGCTCATGTATAACGATGCCATGAGTTAAAGTCGGTCCAACATGGAATATGAATATGGAAAATCTGCCATTCAAAATAGATAATAACGATTACGTAAAGCTTCCCCGAAGCATTAAAACCGCCCTCATCGATGGTCTCTTGCAGTACGAGGAATATGCCCTCTTGGTGTGGCTGTGGCTGATTGCTAATCCGCGATCGGGACGAGCACATGTGAGCTATGCCGGATTAGCCAAAGACTTCAAAGATAGGTATCTCAAGAATAAGGTCAACAAGTTAATGCTCGAGCTGAAGCGGAAGAAGTGGATATGGTTTGAGAGCCAACAAGGTCGCAGAAGTTCGTTCAATGTGGATATATCGGAATATCCTTTATCTGACGGCACATTTAAGTACATTGGAAATCACTCTGAACAGAAGTCTGGCAGAAGTGATGACGTTACTCCCGAGCAAACATCAGCAGAAGCACCGGCAGAAGTCGGTGACATTTTGCAGAAGTTAGAAAGCGAGAAAAAGAAGCTGGCTACTAGGTTTTCTTTCACTTCTGAAAGTTCGGTCGGCAGAAGTCAGAAGAACGATAACGAAAAAGAAAATAAAAACAATCGATCGAGTCGCCGTCCCGTAAGAAGTTTCAGTCCTAAAAGTTTTGAGGAGGAACGTTGTCTTGAGATTGCTCAATACATCGAGGATCCGGATATGAGCTTTATACTTTCAGCACTTAAAAGATACGGACTGACCAGAATAGAAAATGCCTATGAGAAATTGAAACAAGCACCGGCCGGAACGATCCAAAAGAAGGGTGCATATTTTAATTCCCTGCTTACGATAGCCGATGGAAGCGGTTAAACGGCAACAATCGGCAACTAACGGCAACATTTTGAGCAAAAACGACATACACCAACTCACACTAACTAACACTAAATAACACCAAAAATGAAAAAGATAAACCCCATAAAACCCGGTAAAACCCAACAAAATAGGCAAAAAACAGCTATTTTCAGAGAAATTTATGACTGGAGCAGTGTAAGTTGGGATTGTGGGCAACCGAGCTTAGCTTGTCGACCGAATTAGTATAGGGTGTCAATGAAAGGTCTCTTAACAAAAATTAACCAAATTAAAATGAAAATATTATGGAACATGCACTGATTTACTGCCGAGTCTCGACCGAGGAACAGGCCGAGGACGGTCATCACTCCCTCACTACCCAGCTCAAACTCTGCAAGCGAGCGATCGAGGAGAGTAATAAGTTCAAGCTTGCCAATGACGGCGTCTTCGAAGACCCGGGACGATCGGCCACCAATATGAACAGGCCAGGGCTTCAAGATATGCTTCTTCGGGTCCAAGACGACAAGGCCGTCCGCGCGGTCTTTGTTCAAGACACCGATCGACTGGCCAGAAACGCTCTCGATCACATGCAGATCAAAGCACTGCTTAAAAAGCATGATGCCGAACTGATATCTGTCTCCCAACCCGGCATATCAGATTCGCCCGAGGGAAACTTCATGGACTTGGTAATCGCCGGAGTGAACCAACTCCAATCGCAGATCACCTCGAGGAAAACTTTGAAAAGTCTCGAGCAGAAATTCTGGGACGGCTGGTGGCCGACCGGCGTGGCCTCCGGATATCTGAATGCTGGTGATCCAAGCGATGAGAAAAAGAGAATCATTACTGTAGATGAGGAACGTGCGCCGCTTATTCAGGAAGCATTCAACATGTATGTGACTGGAGATTATTCAGTCTACGAAGTTCGTGATGCTTTGTATAAGAAGGGATTCAGAACCCACGCCGGTAAACGACTGGCACACAGCAAGATGATCGAGATACTCAAGAACCAATTTTATTATGGTGAGATGCGTTGGCGAGGGTTGGTCGGTGTCGGCAAACACAAACCGCTTATCACTAAAGAAATATGGGAACGGGTCCAGCTAGTCATGGCCGAACATAATCGCTATGCCTGCCGTAGACAAAAATTTAACTTCATATTACGAGGTCTGACCTACTGTGCTATCTGCGGACAAAGATACACCGCCGAACATCACCCAAAGAAAAACAAATCATACTATCACTGCAACCGATCCGGTGATCAGATTAAATGCTCGGACAAATATGTGGAAGTCTGGGATTTGGAACAGCAGATCGCTGACCTTTTCAAACTGATTGAATTTACTCCGACATTCGTGGGACGAATGGTTGCCAAGATCGAGAAAATATACAGCGGTCGCAAAGAAGTCATAAATAAAGATAAGAAAGGACTGAATACGCAAAAGATGATACTTGAAAAGAAGCGTGATACGGCCGAGGAAAAACTTTTTGGTGGATTGATTTCCGATGACGACTTTACCCGAATCAAAGTGAAGATAAAAGAGCAGGTCGAAGGTATACAGGACGAACTATATGCTCAAGACAAGAAGCTCAACATGCGGATCGATGAACTCCAAGACATCCTGCTCTTTGTGAGAAACGCGTACGAGGCCTATAACAAAGCTCCAGACGAAATGAAGCGACTATTCCTCGGTCTCTACTGGGAAAGATTTGAGGTAACCGACAAGAAAGTGGTGACAGTTATACCAAGTCCGATCATAAGAGCCTTGATGCAAGCCGAGGGATTGATATTCACCGAGAAATACAAAGAATGCCAGAAACCACGGATCGTGACCGATATGGCGGTGGAATTCAGCCCAGTGGTGGCCGGAAAATCAAAAGCCTTAGTCGCCCCTAAAACACAAAAATCCCGACGTAATGCCGAGATTCCTGTGATGGTATCCAATCAACCGGAGTCGGTTATATTAGATACCGTCTGGGGTCAGCAACTGAACGCCATTAGAACTTCTTTATTAGCAGGTGTTTAAATACTCCGCCCCGCGGCTCGCTATTTTTTTCCCAACATCAAGAGGAACTTTAGATATACAGTAAAGCGAAGAGATGGGTGTTTTTTATACCGTAATTAAACCTCGTAGCCTAGGTAATTTTATTTGATTCCAAAATATAAGCCTCATGAACCAGATTGCCGTTCACCTTCACTGATTCTGTACCACCAATATAGTCACCTGCTTTCTTTTCAAGTAACTCCTGTACTAGATGCTCATCTTTCATTGCTATGACAATTCTAGCTATACCCGCCGCTTCTTCATCCGTCATGATTTCTTTAATAAGTTTTCTAACATCAACAAAAATATCTTTTCTATTTTCTTCTGTTATCCAGGGAGCGGAAAGTAAAACCGACCACTTATCTGTTAATTCATCCATCTTTAAAATAGCGAATAAAAATATTTCGCCTTGTTTCTTAAGTCTATTTAAAATTATTTTAAATTTTTCTACCATCTTTTATTTTTTTCTAAAACTTCTAAAATTCCGTCAGCTTTATCCATAAGATTATTATACAATTTTTTTACCTTAATTTCATCAAATTGTTTACGGAGCGCGCTGTCGTAGCGCATTTTATTCCACTCACCGAGAAATGCTGATGTAAAATCCGACCAATTTCTCTGAGCATCTGCAGATCCACGGATATCAAAAAGATCTAGAGCACCAGAAATCATAAAAAGTTGATCAAAGTTATGCGCTTTAAAAAAGCCGTAGACCCTTTCATTTTGATGAGTTTCTGGATAAGAAACAAATTTTAATGCCTTACAGGCCGAAGCTTTTAATACAAATTCTAAAACATAACCCATCATATAAGCTGCGCCGGGCCAATCTTTTGCATCAATTAAAATTTCGGCTGTTTTGAGATGTTGCTTAGCTAATTCTTTAAAATCATCCAGATTAGGCATTCAACAAAGATAATCCAAAAAGAATCTAAAGTAAAGATTGCTGCAGCGTCAAATTTGCTTTATTGAATCGTACTGCGCCCTCGGGAGCCTGCCTGCCGATAGGCAGATACTTGAACCCCCAAGTCCCGCCTAGAATGCGGGCAGTTTATCCATTAGCTTACGAGGGCATGTGCCGCGGGGAGGAATTGAACCTCCTACGCTCCCCCCTTCAAAGGGACGCTCTACCAATAAGCTACCGCGGCAAATTAAAAACCGCCAAAAAAATCGCCCCACCGACGAGAGCGAGTAATACAACAACAGTTATGATCGTCATCAAGGTTTGCATATTTTAAATATTAATTTTTTAGGCCCGAGCTATTGAGGATTGATTAAAACTCTAAAATTAACCGGCATTAACTTTAAAACACTTTCTGGAGAGTTAAAAGGATTTATTATTGAATAAATCTTGGGCTCCAGTGAATCCGCTTTGAAAACTATGTAGATATAATAGGCATCTTTAAGTTCTTTCGCTTTCTCTAATTCTCTTCCGCTCATCACAAAACTAAACTGCTGAATATCCGATCGCGTTGATTTAACTTCAATATATTTTTCTTTTCCATTTTCATCAAACGATTGGATATCGAATCCCTTGGAATCATCTATAAGGGAAATATGCTTCACCTTATCAGATAAAGCTTTCAAGTTATCATGATTCGAATTTCTTAATTTCTTAATTTCTTCATCAAAAACGACGTCTTCTCCTCTTTTGCCCAGCATCGCATTTCGTCTATTATTTTCCTCATAATTTAGTTTATATGATCTCGGCGCACCTCTTAAGGTTTCTCTAATTTCGGCAAGCTTTAAATCTATAAAAGTTGCCCTGACCTTTATGAATGGCGGTAATATATAATCTCTCAGCGCTTCGTTCGTCAGTTCCGCATCAAAGGGCCTACCAATTTGTTCGTATAAAAATTTAGAAAATTCGTAATTCGTCCAACTCCTCATCACGTTATCTGCATTCTTAAAATCCATTAAAATCATCCGTTTCCGTACCTCATTAGAATGGACGGAGTTAATCCCGACCCCGAGTTTCTCAATAAAAAAATCTAGATGTTCACCCGCAAAAACATTTAAATATTTATCTGGATAATAAGTGGCGAGTATTTTTCCCTTAAACATCGGGGATAATTTACTTTGTTCGATTGCATCCACATCACCATCTCTACCCGCATCTAGAAGCTCTAAAATAGCTTTTTTTACATTTGCATAAACTTCCCCAGGATAGTTTCCAAATAAACCTGGCCGAAATCTATATTTCTTTTCGGGCTCTGACTTTGTTTTTCCATAATAAATTCCAAATTTAAATGCTGTCGCACCTTTAAAATTTCCCAATTTCAAAAGTTTTGTTTCAAGCCAATAACAAAATGAATCTTTTTTCTTATCAATATCCCCCACAACATACTTTTCGAGAGGCATCTTTTTTAGTTCCTCCAGAGAAAATTTCACAACGAATTCCCTTCTTAATTCCTCAAGATGGACAGTAGTCTTTTGATTAGACAAACGATTGCCCTCAAACCTTTCCTGAAGCAATCTGAGTTCGTGTATATTCATACTTTTTTAGGAAATCTCTAACAAATTTCCAGTTCTAGGTCAGCGATTGAATGCTGTTAAAACCTCCTTACTGACAAATGCTTAGCTATCCCCAACTACGACTCACTACTTCTAATAGTTTTACCTATAATAAGATTCAGGCAAATCGCCTCTTCGTAACTTTTTATTTTGTTCCATCTGTTTTTTGTAGATGTCTTTTATTCTATTGCCAATTTCTGTATTTCTTCTCATTTCTCTATAAGCAATTACTCCAAACCTAAAAATATCTCTAATTTTTTCACTCTTAAAATTCCAGCGCAGTCTATTACAGACATTACAAATAGGAAGATAATTTATAATATTATTCTTGCCCTTTCTGCTAAATGGAACAATATGGTCTATATGCCATCTCCCGTCATTGCCACGCTTGGCCTCAAAAAATAGTTTTTTGCCACAAAAATGACAATGGCCGCCAGTTTTTTCAAATATAAACTTCTTATCAGAAAATTTTATTGGTTTCCTTTTTTGAAGCATAAATTTATTTTATTTTATCCCACCCCGCTACTCACCGCTCAAACACTAGATTGATACCCGATCATAAATCTTCTGTGCCATTTCTTCCTCTTTCTTATTTGCGTCATGATGAAAGTGAATCTCTGTTTGATATTGAGGCCATTTCCCAGTTTTATTTCTAATTAAATACACTATTTCTGCCTCTATGACTTCAGTTCTTTCTTTATCTTTAAATAAATATACAAATAAATCAATCATCTTAGATTCTCCATTTCTTGCTAATTGTTTCCAAGCATAACCGTGGTACCCCTTTTTGCCGGAAGCAGCTAAACCATACCAGAAACGACTACTTAAAGGCATTTTAGTGATGCCTGCATAGATTATCTCCCCACCATATCGAAGAATATAAATCTTGGGTGTCTTTTTATTAACCAAACCCCAGTTACCCTCTTTGTATTCGCCGCATTGCTTAATAAAAGACTTCTTTGCTTTAACAACTTTTCCCCCAAAAAGAGGGGCTATGTTTTTTATGCGAAATTTAAATTGTAAGCCTTGATTTTCCATTTGAGTGATGAGTCTCACCTTACACCGCTATTCACTATATTCTATGCAGAATCATTTTCGATATTAGACGTTATTTCTTAGCCTTATAAATGTTTTAACGATATTCGCTACTGTTTTTTGATTAATATTCTTTTTCTTACAATAACCCGAATCAAACCAGTCCAATAATTTTTTGTCCCCCTTGCTTGAATTGCACGAATTGCAACAAAGAGCAATATTCCAGCTCTTATTCCACTTAACGAGACCGTGGTTTCTCGTAGGATTTATTATATGCTCCCACGTTGCTCTCCCGCCTGCACCACAATAAACACAGGCCTTGTCCCTAAGAATGACTTTTTCAGCTAGAGCCACTTCAATTTCCCAATGCTTTGCCCGGGCAATTAAAGCATCGTGAGTGTTAAGCCACTTTTTAGACGTTCTTTTCATACCCTCATTATATATCTTTTACTTTTATTCCAAATTCTGATTGTTTTTCCATAGAAGTAATTTAGCAAATCTTATCCCGCCCCGCTACCCGCTATTTCTTTTTATTAATCCAACCCTCTAAGATAATTTGCTATTTCTTCTCGTTCAAAATAAATTTCATCGGCAAATATAATCTCGTGTAGCTTCTTCTCCTCAACAAGTTTTTTAAGCTTGAAACGACTAAACGCACCATTAGAAATCAGTTGTTTTTTAGCAATAGCGTGAGTTAATAATTCATCTTTATTTGCCGCCTTAAATTTCTTGAAAGAAATTATATTGCCATCGCGGTCTTGAATTTCTAATTTTTTATTCTTAACCATATCAATTACTTCGTTTTGCTAACTTCAAATTATCCAATTTCGTTAGATTGAGCAATCGCCCTATCCCGCCATTCACTATATCTCACGGCATCAGATTTGATTTATTGAATCTAAAACACGACCGCGTCCCAATCCGACTCCACGTCCACTATATTCTCGTATAATCCGTTGGAAGATTTGTTTTCCTTCAATTCTTGTTTCTCCACCAAGGAATTCTCCGATACCTTTATCTCTTGTTGCTTTTGTGCCATATTGTTTTGCTAAGTTATTAACATTACTTGATAATTGTGTACCCTTATCGAATATAACTGCATCCGCGCTATTTCGTCATTAATCCACCTTCTTTTGCCAATCCAGTTTCCAAGCTTGCTCCCAATTTTGCTCTGCTTCTTTGGTCCATGGCACATACGCGTCATCATAATCCCTCTTCACAAGAACGATTTCGGTACAATCGTGGTCTGTTTTGTGGCCATAAAAAACTTTATAAGTATCTTTGAGAAATAATTTTAAATCGCAGGCCAGTGAAAGACCATAAGCCCTAAAGAGCTTATAGTCCATTTGATGTTTAATATCCCGCAATTCAAATTTGCGGTTATCAAACCACGCAGTCCAGTACTCAAATCTTCGGACCAGGTCTTCGGGAAGACCGAAGCGCTCATACGACGCATTAGCTAGATATATCCCACTATCGCCCCTTTTTGGCACCCATAAGCCCGTGCTTCCCCAATCTACCCAGACGTAAACCTTATTCATTGATTCATTTCTCTGTATTATCATGTCTGCCATAATTTAGCATAAGTTCTCAGATAATTACAAGTTCTTCACTCTTTGACTCGCCAGTTTGTTTTAGCCACGGCATCAAACAATATATCAAAAGCCGCGTCTAACCGGCGTTCTCTTTCTTCTTCTGGAATGTCTTCGGCTACCGTGTAAGTAATTTTAATCTTTTGTGCTTTCGATTTTCTTTTCATAGCAACTTGCCCGCCCCACTCGTCAAAAGCCGCTCCAAATCTAATCTGCCCAGGCCTGCCAGCGCGTCAAAGCCTAGCTGTCGGTTTTCATTGAATGTTTTTTCAGAAAGCATAAAGTATTCCCATTCCTGTGGCTGGTCCTGCAGCGACACTTGACTTGCTGTTTTACACCAACTCACCGCCGCGCGCGCTTTCAAAACAATCAAATTCTTTTCGTTGCCTTCCGCTTTTTGCATCTCATCCTCTGCTTTCGTTTCAACGATATACATTTTATCTTTCGTCTTTATGATAAAGTCGGGGAAATAGTCTCGTTTAATTCCATCTTTGTCCCGATAGGAAATATTGAGTGGATGTTTTCTTTGTTGTACTTTTCCAAACGCTTCCACTTCGGCTGATTTGTCCAAAGTTTCCTCCATAAACTTTTTCTCAAACCATTCTCCACGGCGCGAATATGCAGAAAGCGGATAGATGCACCGCTCCACTGGCACGGAAAGCGATTCGCGCACATAAATCTTTTTTACATCACTCAATTTACCGATCTTCCCGGCTTTCACTTCGTATTGAATCACTCCCAAGCTGTCCAATAGCACCCGTTTAACGCTTCCGACGACAAAATCAAAAAGCAGCGCGTAATTGAGCACTGTATAATTTTCCACCTTCTGAAAATCAATCTCGCCGCCGAATAAGTAATTACTGACATACTCATCAATAATTCCCGTAATATCGGCCATCTTGCCGGTGAGAATGTGCGCGCCTTTCTCGGAAGCCACTGCCACTGTTGCTTGGCGCAAGAAATGGGCGTAGTCAAAATACTGATTATCTAGTTTCCATGTTTTTATTTTTCCGCCTGTTTCGGCGTGCGTTTCCGTGATGGCGATTTGGGAAAGTTGTTTTTTGAGCGTTTCAAATGGAATGGAATACTTAGGAAGCCCTGCAATATCTATGACGGAAAAATCAAACTTCGGCGATTGCTCGTACACTTGTATTGGCCAAAAAAGATCGTATTTCTTGATTCTCTCTGGCGTGGCTTCTGACAGAACTAAATCACCGGTCGTTTCCGTGCCGGAAGAATCGCCAATACCGATGGCGTATCCTTGCTTCTGTAATTCTTCATAAAAACCCCTGAATTTCGGATGCTCGACAACAAACAGAAAGTCTAAGGAGTTTTTAGGCACGCGCTTTCGCATCACATCTTCCCGCGCTTCACGTTTCAAGTCCATAAATTCGGGATATTTATATTCCGGAAACATCAGCCGCACTCCGCGCCCGACAATTTGCTCCAAAAGTAAATCGGCTTCTGCGCTTCTTAATACCACAACTACCGTCACATTTTGTGTGTCAAAGCCCTCGCGCAACATCAAAACGCTCACCACAACGCGAATCGGGTTTATTTCTTCCGGCTCATCCAGTGTTTCCAGTTGCTGACGATACTTTTCCCAATCCTTTTCGTTCATCTCGCCCTTTTTATCCGAATGGATCACGAGAATTTGATTGCGATAATTCCTCCCGCGCTCGTCGGTTAAATTTGCCAAATGTTCAGCAACTAAGTCTGCCACCTCTGTGTTTTCTGCAAGCACGAAAAGCACCGGCTTTTTATCCATTCCTTTTTCACGAAACTCTACAGCAATTTGTTCCATCTTTTTTCTGCCAATGTCCAGAAGCAATTTTTGGCTCACGGAAACGCCGATAACCTGGCCACGACGATGTTCGTCGTCCGCCTCTGCTCGTTCAGCGCGCACATCAAGGTCTTCCATTCTCTCGCCCATCATTCCTTGCCGTTCTTCCAAAAATATCTGCTTCACAAGCATAGCCCGCATCGCTTCTACAAGGTCAAAGTCATAGACGATATGGGGGAAATATTCTTTTTTCTCTGCGCTTCCATAAAAAGGCGTAGCGGAAAAATCAATTTGCAAAAATACGCCCTTTTCATTGCCGCGTTTTTCCGCCATACGCTCATAAAGCGTGGTCAAAAATTTTCTCCATACTAATTCCTCACCTTTGGCGGTCTTGGAGCCGTGGACATGGTGCGCCTCGTCGTTGAAAATAATCAAATCCGAATACTCGGAGAGAAAATCGGCAATAATCTCACCTCGCGGCTGTTCCTCCACATCAGCGCCCGTCAGTTGGTCCCACAAATTGGTGGATTCTTTCAAACGAAACTGTTGCCAGTTGGTGATATACACAAACGGCTCATCCGGTGGTGTAAGGTTGGGACGAATGTCGGATGGCTCCAGTATTCGCAGATTAAAACGATTGCGAAACCGCTCGCCCTCTGGCATAAAAAGCGATCGCTCAAAATCTGATTTTGATTTGTCGCGGTTGCTGGTCTTAACATCGTGCTTGCCTAAAAACATATCCAGTAAGCGATTCAATACTTCGTGTCCGGGTGCTACAAGCAAAAAATGTGTTGAGTATTTGCCCGGTCGTTCACCATTCAAAGCGTTGAAGTACTGCCAAACTAAAAGCGCGGCCAAAACCCATGTCTTGCCTGTACCGGTTGCCATTTTGAGACAGTATTTCGCGAAAGGGATTTTCTCCACTTCTTCGGAAAGCGCCGCGCTTGCCGCCAACGCTTCGGGTGCAAATCTTTCAAATGCCTGTTTGAGTGTCTCAATGCCTAAAATTTCGTGGCAGTAAATAAGCGTTTCTACCGCTCGTCGTTGGCAGTCGTGAAATTTCTCGTCCGTTTCTCCGGCGCGATTAAACCAATACGCCAAAAGTTCGTAGGTTGTCTGCGTTACGCCCTGCCAACCCTGATCCGCCCACGCTTTCACTTCATTTTCAAGCGCGGCGGCAAGTGGTAATTCATTGAGTAAATTATTTTGGATTTTCTTTGCCATAGGATTATGTTTTTACCTCAATCGTCGCGGTCGCATCGTTGCCGAAAATGTCCACCACTCGTATGGCGATGGTATGCTTGCCGGATTTTTCGTAAGAATGTTCTTTCTCTGTCATTACGATTTTTGCTTTTCGGCCGTTCCCACGTAAATCCTGCCATTGGCTTTTGAAAGTCAGCCCGTCGTAATCCCAATCCACCGCCCAGTAGTCAATCAGTATGGCGAAATTATCTTTGACGAGGTGCAACAATGCCTCGCGGTCTTCATCCGCTTTCTTGCCACTCCCAAGCGGGAAATCATACAGCACATACTTTTCAATGCCGATGGTAACGGCTTTGTCTTTAACCTCCGGCTTTTTTAATTTCAAATACGGCTTTTCCAAAAACTTCACCTTATCCGAAAGCCGCTCAATGTCTTCTTCTGATTTTGCCTGTTTTAAGTATTCGTAAATGTCCGGCGGAATCTGACGGCTAACAATTTCCGTTTTTATATCTTTTCCGGCGGCTTTCACTCTCGTTTGCAAAAGCTCGTCATAATTGTACTCATAATCCCACGCCAAAATTACAAGCCGCTTGTAGCCCATGCCGTCAAGCATCTGCGCCTCTGTCGCCAAATCCTCCACCTTATGCGCCGCGACTGCTCTGTCCGGATAACCACAATAAACAAGTTCCAGCGTTCCATCCTCCGCTTTTCTCACGCCCAAATCTTTGCGGTTCGCCATTGGCTCCGCGCCGTAGAGTTTCAAAATAATTCTCTGCATCTCGTAAATACGCACACCGCCAAGATAAATCATTTCACGCTGATAATTGCCGATGTTCTCAACAAGAAATGGCTTTGACATCTGCTCCACCATTCGCCCACGCGCAACTTGTATTCCGACTTTGCCTAACTCGCAACCAATCCACCGGCGGTTGAGATCTTCTGCGGCAGCAAGAGTAGTGCCGGAGCCAGTGAAAAAATCTGCGACAAGATCATTTTCTTGGGTAACTGACGCAATTATCCGTTTTAATAACTTTTCAGGTTTTTGAGTATCATAATCAACATTATCTTTACTGTTATGTCTTAAAATAGGAACATCAGCCCACCAACTCCGTGCCAACATACCTGCTTCTATATCTACCTCAACTTTTGCAGCTAGTTCTTTCCCGCCAATACTTCCTCCGCCTCGATTATAAGTAATATTCCCTTCCTCATCTTTTTCGATAGAATCTAAAACTCTATCAGAATAAGGAATCGACGTATACTCGTTTTTGTTTATACCTTTAAATTGATCATTGTTTCTCGAATAAAGATAAATAACGTCATGTGCTCTAATAAAAGTGCTAGCTATTTCTGCAATATTCTTTCTTGCTGAACTTGATTGTCTGCACCATATTATTTCATTAAGAAAATTATCTTTCCCGAAAACCTCGTCCATCATCACTTTCACATAATGCCCCACATGCCAATCAAGGTGCACATAAATTGAGCCATCGGGGGCGAGGAGGCGCTTCATCAATTGCAGGCGCGGGTAGAGCATGTCCAAATAACTATCAGTGCCGCCGGCCCAAGTGTCTTTGTAGGCGAGCCGCTCAATCACGCTCGGCTCTTTGGTAAATTCGGTTTCTCCCAGTTTTATTTTGTGCGAATAGTCCGCTTTGGAATCAAACGGCGGGTCAATGTAAATGAGATTGATTTTACCCTCGTAGCCCTGATTCAAAAGCGCCTGCATCGCAAGTAGATTGTCGCCCCAGATGAGGCGGTTCATTTTCTGCTTGTCCAGTTCTTCTTCGCCAAGAAGTTTATCTTGAAAAGACATCGGCAAGGTCCCTGCGGTTTCTGGATTGGGGATCACCACCTCGGCGGTCTGAAATTCAATGTCTTTAGGATTGGGCGCTCGGTGGGGCTTTGAGTCCCAAACAATCCGTGCCGAATCCTTTTTGCGATGAATGCCATTATTCATAATCTATGATGACTATAAGTATCTATTTAAAGCAAATATAACACAGGCCCATTGATACTCATAGTCCGTCGCCTCATAGTCGTCATACGCTCTAACCTGAAAGGGTGAGTCAAAATAGCGAAATTTTAAAGAAGTTTGGCAGACGCGTTAAAGAGCTCCGTCTTCAACGGGGCATCACTTCGCAAATGGCTTTAGCAAATAAGGCTGGTTTAGATCGCACCTATATTGGCGGAGTAGAGCGAGGCGAAAGAAACATTGGATTAAAAAATATAGCCAAGATAGCTAGTACAATCGGTGTCAGTATTGAAGAATTATTTAAATTCTAAAACCCTAGTGGTCCCAAAATACAAAATCCCCATCCGGGGCTTTTTTATTACATACTTTAAAATTTGATAAATTGCTCAAACTTTCGTAAGCTAATAGCGATATTAAATTACTATTACAATGAGTACTGAATCAATTAAGAAAGTGCTAGGTGGACTTTCTCAAACAAATATTAAAAAAATAGCAACCATATTAAGAGTGCTAGTAGATCATTTCGAATTGTGCGTAGAACAGCGATTTAAGGATTATTATAATATCCCTCTCTTAAAGTTTTTTGCTCAAGACATAGATTATCAGGATATTAGGGCAGCGACGAAGCGCCTTTTTCCCAATGGCGAAGGTATATTTATTCAAAATGATAAAATTTCTACGGATCTCGAAAATCGTCTTAAATTACCAAGTGTAATCTCCCCAGAAGAAGAGGATGGTTGGTATATAAGGGCAATGTACGGTTTTTGTGGTATTACCAACAGAAGGCAGCTTGAGGAAAATTTAATCTTTAGAGCCAATCCTGAAATTATTAAAGAAACTAAATTGGCCGTTGATAATTTTCTCAAATCAAATACCGACCTATCTCCTCAAAAATTTAAATTGCCTTCCGGAACGCAATGGAAAAATTTTATTATAAAGCTTATAAATTTAGAAAACGTTTTCTTTCGGGTTAGAGGGAGGGAAATCAGAAAACATTATAGCGAAATAGATGGATTTACGGATCAAAGAAATGATAAATTTAATGAGCAGTGGAAATTTTTGCTTGTTCTCGCCGCAAATAATGGTGATTTGGGCAATAATAGCCCCGACTTCGATAGAAAATACAAAAAAATAAAGGAGCGTCTGACTAATATTTTACAGAGCTATTTTGGCATACCAGATGATCCTTTTTTTTCTTATGAATTAATCAATAGAGAAAAACCTAAAAAATCTTATAAAACTAGATTTACGCTATTTGGTGTAAATAAAAAAGATTTAATCGGAGGGTTACCTGATGAATCGGACGACCTGGGCTTAAAGAAATTTTACGAAGAACAAACCCCTAATAAATAGCATTTAAAAATAAAATCCTCGCTTTGCGGGGGATTTTTTATTTTGAAAGGCGACAAGTCGCCATACAGCTATAGAAAAGTCGGCAAAAAATAAAAACTCATTACCATGACCAAGTTGCTAAGAGAAAAGGATTTTATGAGGACTACTGATCTGTGCCTTGCGGCCGCGGCTAGTTGCTACGACTACGCGATTGAAGCGGTAGATAAAACCACGCCTAGTAAGGCCACATTTCTTATTAAGCGGGGCGAGGGGTTAGACGAACTGGTCCAGCGCTACTTCGCACATGAATTAAAGATTGAGCCCATAGCGTTTTTCAATGCTCTTAAGGAGTTAAAAACAAGGCTGTACCATACTTAACTATGTTATTGAACGAGCAGCAAATAATTAAGTTTCAAGAACTCTACGCTAGCCGTTTTGGCAGAGCGCTGAATCGTGAGGAGGCCATATCTAAGGGAATGGGGCTCGTTCAACTTATACGGCTCATTTTTGAGCCATTGAGTAGCGGGGAAAGCGCTAGATTAAACGAGTACCGCAAAAAAAATTGATGGATTATAAAATTAATTAAAATTACTAAATATGGAAATATCCCCAACTGTACACACGGAAAATCAAAATAATTATATTCTTGCACTCGTAGACTCCGGCCTATCCCTTATCCCAATCACCGAGGGAGAAAAGAAGCCACATAAAATCCTGGGACCAAAACACGACCTTCTTACAAGACGCGCAACGCACGAGGAAGTAGCAAGTTGGATAGCGACTGGTGTTAAATCCTGGGGTGTTGCTGGCGGTAAAGTATCGGGCAACCTCGTCACACTGGATTTTGACGAGAAGCATTATCCGGGACTATACGATCTTTGGTATGCCAAACTTTCAGATGACCAGAAGAAAATAGCCGATGCCTGCTATAAAAACAATACACGCAATAACGGCAAACATTTGCGTTATCGAACTGAAACGGCACAACCCACCGCCAAGTTAGCTCGCCGACTTAAGTGGAGTGAGAAAATAAAGAGAAAAGAGATTGTGACAACGGCTGAAGTACGGGGCGAGGGCGCATATGCATTGATACCCCCAAGCGCCGGATATACTTCCATGCAAGGAGACTTAAAATACCCGCCACTCGTCACGGATGAAATGCACAAAGAATTTATTGACATCCTGCGCACATTCAACGAAGTTATAGACGAACCGCCAACTGAATACGAGTGGAAACCAACAGATAAACCTCGTAGCGACCGTCCCGGAGATCGGCTTAACGCATTGGCAACATGGAATGAAGTACTGGGACCGCACGGATGGGTTGAGGAAACAAAAAATTATTGGCGCCGTCCCGGAAAGGATAAGGGCGAGGGAATCTCGGCGACCACAAACTACGACAATAGACCTATGTTCTACGTGTTTTCGACCTCTGCAGCGCCATTTAATGAGAATAAAGGGTACTCTAAGTTCCACGCCTTCGCACTCCTAAACCACGGCGGGGACTTCAAGGCAGCAGCGCGGGCGGCAGTAAAGATATATCCGCAGGCACAAGATGGGGTTGAGTCAGCAAAACACCCCACATCTGAAGAGGCCATGGAGCGTTGTCAGATTCTACTAAATGAAATACCAAAAAATACTCCGAAAGAATCGGTTCTGAAAGCGTTAACACCATTGCTTGGGGTGCTCGCAGCTGAAGCCGGTTTAGCCGAAGCCGAGATCTATATCCGAAATAAAATAAAAGCAGAACTAAAAATCAACGTGAACGATGTCAATTCAATTCTTAAACATTTCAAAGAAATGCGGGTTCCGATACGAGCGAAAATGGAGGCCGAACAAAAGAGAGCAGAACAACTCGAAACGGAGCCTCCTTTAACAGAGGGGGAAAAGCAAACGGCCGAACACATCTTAAAATCACCAACATTGCTTTATGACATTTTGATGATGGTTAAAAAGCTAGGCGTAGTCGGTGAAGAGAGGAATATCTTGCTCCATTACATTATTTTGACATCGCGGAAACTCAAGCAACCATTATCGGCCACAGTGAAGGGTGACAGTGCTTCTGGTAAATCATATACATTGCTCACCACCATAAAAATGTTCCCAAAGTCCGCCTATATTGATCTCACGGATGCAACCCCACAAAGCTTCTATTACTGCCCTGAAGACCACTTCAAGCATAAAATAATTGTGATATTCGAGAAGCATGGCGGTGAGCGCGCGGACTATGCTATTAGAACGCTTCAATCAGAGGGTAAATTAAAAATCCAAGTCACGGTAAAGAACCCAGAAACGGGGCAGTTTGAAGCTCAGACCATCGAAAAAGATGGTCCGACCGGATTCGTCACCACAACAACAGAGTCGTTTATACATTCGGAAAACGATACACGCAACATTTCCATGTTTCCCGATCAAAGCTCGGAGCAGACAAGCCGCGTGTACGAATCGGTTGATTCGCGTTATTTGGGGTTCAAACCAATTAGTGATGACGAATTAAAGCCATGGCACCATGCGCAACTAATTTTAGAACAATTACCGGTTCATATCCCTTTCGTTAGGAGTTTCAGAAAATACTTCCCAAAACATATTATTCGCACAAGGAGAGATTACGGGCACTTTCTCGCCATCATAGAAACCGTAGCATTCTTGTACCAAAAACAACGCGCGAGAATTGACTCCCATGGCCAAAATTATATCCAGGCAACCTTAGCCGATGCCTATATGGCAAAAGTCATTGTTGAGAATTCTTTATCAAAATCTATTTACGAGTTACCCGAAAAGTCCGTCGAAGTTATTGAAATGGCTAGGGCACTCGTTGGAGAATTACGCGAGAAACTTTCCAATGAGGAAAAAGGTGGGGACATAACTTTTACCATAACTGGACTGGCAAAAAAGTTAGAATGGGACCGAGACACTGTGGCAAAATGGATGAAACCCGCCTGCAAGAAGGGGTATTTAACTATCGTAGAAGAGAACAAGGGGGCAAAGGGGGCTACGTACAAGGTTGAGGACAAAGAACTCCCAGGTGACACCTTTCTGCCCACCGTCGAGCAACTGATGGCAGATAATCCCAAGGAGAGAACCGATGGGATATACGACCCGTTGACCGGGGAGATCAAAACCATATTACTTAACTCCGATATACCCAGTACCGATGCACCGATAGAGTTAGAGGGGGGTAAAAATCAAGGGGCTAGCATTTCTGATGCAAGTTTTTATGGGGGGTCAAACAGCATCGGCGCATCGGTACAAAATAACTCCGATCTTTTACTGGAAATAGATGCTGTCAATGGCACACTTATGCTGGAAGCTACAAATGATAGAAATAGCGAAACGGAGAGTGGGGTAACCCATGATTTATGGACCCCTTGACCCAATAAGAACCAGTTAATAATGGGATAAAACTATAAACTACGCCTGCTAACAGGCTAAAAACAGGTAATAATAAATAAAAAAATATGGAAGAAACATCTCAAAAACAAATAGAGGCCAATCAGGAAAATGCCCAAAAAAGCACGGGGCCAAAGAGCGAGGAGGGTAAGGCCGTAAGTCGATATAACGCCCTAAAACACGGCATCTTAAGCAAGGAAGTGCTACATAAGGGCGAGGATGAAGCGAGTTTGATAGAGCTTAAACAAAACATAACAAATGGACTTAAGCCAGTTGGTGAGTTAGAAATTTTACTCACCGATAGAATAATTGCTAACATTTGGCGTTTAAGACGACTACTAGAAGTTGAAAAATCAGTAATGGAATGGCGCAAAGAGAACTCGTTGGGTCATTATGTTATTGGAGGTGGGGTTCGTGAGTGGGTTCCGTATGAAAAAGGTTTTTTTGAAGAAAGGGGGGCGATGCGAGACATGATAACAAATGTAGATATTGAGAGGGTCCTGCGCTATGAAACCGCCATAGAACGAGGTATTTATAAGGCTCTACACGAGCTACAACGCTTACAAGCTATGCGTCTTGGCGAAAAGGTGGCCGCTCCAATTGCCGTAGATTTAGATGTCTCACAGAATTAAAATGGGTTCGTTTGGTAAAAATATAAATTTATGAAGAAAAATCAAATTATTAAAAAATTAAGGCCTCATGATCCAATGAAAATCGAGGCGAGTAAACTCAAAAGGTGGAATATGTTAAAAATGGGCAACTGGATGGAATTAAAGAGAGCAGATGAAAAAGTTATTATCGAAACCATCCCTCGAAAAAATAACTATGACGACCATGAGGCATATTTGATCAGGCTTCAATATGAAAACTTAAGCACCGAAAGACCAGAAAAGTCGGACCATGAAATAGAGATATTATTATTACCTTATACCAGTAGGACTAAAAGGGCTTGGCTCGTTTGTCCCATACTAATGAATACCGGATATATTTGCGGTAATCGTGTTAACGCTCTCTATAGATTCGGGGATTGCTTCGGTTGTAGACGTTGCTATAATCAATTTTATAATCCTAAATTGGTCTATGGTCTCTATGGTCCCAGAAACTAACAAAATCAAATACTTCCTCTACGCCAGAAAGTCCAGCGAATCAGAAGACAAACAGGTTGCTTCTATTGAGGCGCAGATTTCTGAACTAAAAAAGTTAGCCGAACAAGAAGGTCTCGGGGTTGTTAAAATTTTCTCTGAATCGCGCTCCGCCAAAGCGCCGGGTAGGCCGATATTCAATGAAATTGTTGAGCGGATTCAAAAAGGTGAAGCAAACGGCATCTTGTGCTGGAAACTAAACCGCCTTGCCCGCAATCCAATAGACGGTGCCGCGATCCAATGGATGGTACAACAAGGCACCGTACAGCACATACAAACATATGGAAGAAGCTATTATCCAAGCGACAATGTAATTATGATGGCCGTAGAGCTAGGCATGGCCAACCAGTTTATTAGAGATTTAAGTACCGACACCAAAAGAGGGTTAAGGGCGAAGGCCGAAAAGGGCTGGCTACCGGGACGCGCGCCACTAGGATATATAAACAACAAATTCAAAGAGAAGGGCAAAAAAGATATATTGAAAGATCCCAAAGCATTCCCCCTCGTTAGGCAAATGTGGGATTTATTACTTGAAAATAAATATTCAGTGCAGAGAATACATGATATTGCCACAAACGAATGGGGTATTAGGTTCCCTAGCGGCAAGAAGCTTTCAAAAAGTAAAATCTATGAAACTTTTAAAAACCCTTTTTATTATGGCTATTTTCGCTATGGCGGCGAATTACACAGAGGAAACCACGAGCCGATGATTACGGAGGACGTGTTTAATAAAGCTCAACGTGTTCTTGGGATAAAAGGTAAGCCGCAGCCAAGAACCCATCATTTCGCGTTTACTGGACTTATGCGGTGCGGAGAATGCGGATCGGCCATAACGGCAGAGGAAAAAACCAAGCATCAGAAAAATGGCAATGTACACAATTATACTTACTACCGTTGCACCAAAAAGAAAAATCCAAAGTGTTCCCAGAAAACTATAGAAGCAAAGATTTTGGACCAACAAATAACCGAAACTCTAGCGTCTATAGAGATTCCCGAAGAATTCGGTAAATGGGCATTGGAAGTATTAAGGGGTGCTAATCGAACGGAAGCCGATACCAGGAATACTATATTGGCAAACCAGCAAAAGGCCTACGAAGCTTCTTTGCAAAAAATAGACACCCTAATTGACATGCGGGCGGCAAGAGAAATTACAGAAGAAGAATTTGTTAAAAAGAAAGGTCAGCTTTTGGAAGAAAGCGGCAGATTACAAGAACTCCTAAAAGACACGGACAACAGGGTAAAAGACTGGCTTAGTTACGCCGAGCAATATTTCACCATTGCCGAAACCGCCCCGGCTAGGTTTGAGATCGGAGATTTGGACAAGAAAAGAGCGATAGTTATGAGTCTTGGTTCGAACCTCATCTTGAAGGATAGAAAATTCAGTCTAGATATAGCAAAACCGCTTCTCGCTATAAAGCAGGCCGCAGAAACGGCGAGGAGCATTAATGAAAGGTTAGAACCTCTGGAAAAGCTATATTCTTCAACGAATTTTGAGGAAATCTCCGACAGATTTCCCGTTCTGGGTGCTTAACGGGGATTGAACCCGTTCCTAGAATGCCACAGATTCTCGTGCTGCCATTACACCATAAGCACCATATATACATCACCTCTCAAACCACAATAAAGTATAGCATAAAATTAGCGACACTTCAAGGTCTCTCAAATAATCGTTAAATGTCTAAATTGCTGAATAAAAACAATTTAACAATGCGTCAATTTAACAATTTATTTCAACCCCGCGGCGCGGTCAAAGAGATCAATCTTTTTATTAAAAGAATCGTAAGCCAATCGCGCCTCGGCGACATATTGATCAATTTTTTCCATATCGGCAGTTATGTCCGGCGGAGTCGCCGCGCTGGTCAGCACAAAATCGCTGTAATACTTATTCATCTTTTGGAAAATCTGAGTCCGAAATTCGAAATAATCCAGCATCAAATTATTACCGCGCTGCAGCTCTTCGAGAGCAGAAATAGCCTGCGGGCGCAAAACCACTTCGTCGATTTTCTCGGCCTCCGCTGTTACGGCTTCAGTTTTCAAAACTAGATCCCCGATCAACCCCACAAGTTCATCATTTTTATTTTGAACGCCGCGCAAAATATTCAAAGCGCCGAGATAATCCCTCCTCTGCTCGTAACTTCCAAGTTCGGTGAGATTGGTGTCGGGCGTAGAAGCCAACTGTTTTAGGAGTCCAGCCACTTCATTTCGCTTCTGAATGAATCTAGTCGTCACTAGACCCACTCCTCCATCGGCTTTTTTTAAAAGTTCATTGATACCAAAAAGGGCTATAGAAACGAAAATAATAGCCGCGAATATTTTTTTCCACAATGAAAACATAATAGCTTAATTATACCATATCTTCTTTTGCTTCACTCCCACAAATTAAAATATCCCAAAGGGGATATTTTGATTTGTGCCGCGGGGGTGAATCGAACACCCTACGCCTGCCTCTTCCGAAGCAATTTGGACTATATCATCCTCCGATCCGCCAGTTAGCGGATTACCGGAGGCTAGGCGCTTCCTAATTCCACAATTGGAACCAGTACTCCCCGAAGGGATAGTCTCTACACCTTCCCCGCCATGGCGGGGCTTGGCTCGGGATTGTCTCGCTGTAGCGAGGGTTCCCCCGAATTCACCCAGTTATTCAATCTGTGTTGCCACAGAAGGCCCCAAAGATTTAGGGCAGCGCTCTACCAATGAGCTACCGCGGCATTATTTAATTGTAGTTTTATTATAATTAAAATTTAATAATTAGCAAATCTTACTCCCATCTGTCATTCCGGCCTACGAGCCTGCCTACCGGTAGGCAGGCCGGAATCCATTACAATAATTTAAAATAATTAATTCTTAAATGTACTGGGTTCCAACTTTCCCTGCCTGCCGACAGACTGGGTTGGAATGACGGTCAAAAAAGACAAACCCCATGAACTCCTTTCGAAGTCCACGGGGCTGTGTTGACTACGCAGAGATCAGCTCGCGAATGCGAGCCAGCCGCTGCTTCGATCTTCCGATGCTCCTTTCACATTCCCAGAGCTGATCGTCAAGGAGGTCGATAATGTTCTCATCGGGGTCGGGTTCGAAATCGTCGAACCCAGAATCAAAGATCTCGGGGCCATCCTCCGGCTCCAACCCCAATTCCGACTCACCGTCGAAACTGAGATAGTAATCGAAGTCATTCAACCCCGCACGACGACCCTCGTCCTCGTTGACCCACCAGACACACTCGAGCGCCTGAGTCTCGCTCATACCTCTCCCGAGGCGCTGCACGAAACCCTGATACTCGTAATGGTGGAGGGCGTTGATCCGACGGTTGAGCGCAAGATCCACGACCTCTTCGCGGAATTCCTTTTCCGCGAGTGCTTCACGGCAATTGTATGCTTGCCGCTGAAACTCCCGTTCAGCGCCACCCCCAGATTGACCGTTGCGGTTGCCGATCAGGGAACGCCTGTTCCCCGCTCGCAATGTCGAATTACGGTTCGTCCGGGTGCGCCGCCGGCGCTTTCGAAGTCCGGGATCAAACGCCCGAATCGGAGCCCGCGCCCAGACAGGTTCTTGGATCCGCACCAAAAGCGCATACCGACGAGCGTAAAGACTCCAGTGCGCCTTATCGCCCCGCGTCCGGATTCGCGCTGTGAGGCTTCCGAGCAGAACTTTCAGGATTTCGATGTAGTTCACGCCCCATTCCCTCCCAAAAAAACCTCAAAACATAGCAAATAACAACTTCTTCTAACTATTAAATTATAGCATAAAATACCCTACTTTGTCAATAGACGCTTAAATTCCTCCACCATTGGTACTTCGCGCGGATCTCGGCCATAAATCAGCGCCGTATGATAAGCCGTCCAATCAGCCAAAACCAAGGACGAGAAAATCTTATGAAACGCGCCCATTCCCCGAAGCTCGCACATCTCTACTGACAATCCGCGCTCACTGTAGAGGGCGCTCAAGACCTCCATCCGTCTCTGAATCCGAGGACTGTCTCCGGCATCACGCAAAAATATGAAATAAAAAGGTTTGGCGAGATGCGCGGTAGAGGGCGTTATATCAAAACCGGTCATTTCGTTATGATTCAGCTCCGGCAATACCGCGCAAAAAGCCGGCACCTTGCCCGTCTCGTTAAATTTTATTTTCCAGTTATACGCGACGGCCTGATTTCTATTCGATGCATAAATAACCGGAATATGATCCTTGAGCTTCAAAGCCAGCGCCTTACCCGCGGACTCGAGCTCTGCGACCAATAAATTTCCTGCCAAACCGCGAAGCTCCGCCAAAGCTCCGTCCTCGCGCATCATTTTTAAAAGCGCTTTGAGGCTAAATCCTAAAGCCGATCTCGGCTGGATGCCGGTGTCGGGTAATTCGATATACGGCGCCCCGTCGCGTATCGCCGACTCGGTCAGTTTACCGCCAACCGAAATTACCGCCACGGCATAATGATTTTTCCTCGCCGACTCATAAGCGTCGAGAACTTCTTCGGTATTACCGGAATAAGAACTAAAGATTATGAGGCTCCGGCGAAGCTCGGATGGTGGCACCTCTGGCAGACCGTAGTCATTATGAATCGTAAGCGATAAGTTTGGCTTCCAAGTTTTGGCAATAAGCGCAGACAATCGCGATCCGCCCATTCCGACGACAATAAATTTATTAAAAACTCCAAGCCTTTCGGCATTTTTTATAACCGGCTCATACTCAAACTGCTTAGCAAAATTTTTTATAGAATTATACATAAGTTATGCCTTCGACTTTCCGCCAGCTGGCGGATCGCTCAGGCAATACTTCTCAAGTCTGATCGAGGGATTTACGCAGCATAGCGTCCTTCACTCTTCTCCAGCGCCTCCCTCGAAGTAAAGCCGTATTCAAATCCATATTCCCGCGTCGCCTTCACGCCTGTGACCGGTATCGAATAACAAAAATATTTCCACGCGCCACGCCCAGTCGGGATCCGGCCATGCGTCAGGTGCCAAGCCAGAAAAAATGCCCAGCGAACCAAAATCGCTGGTACCGGTAAAACTCTTTTTTTAAAAATCATCGCCATATCCCGGCCATATATATAGTCCTCGGCCGAAAGATTGATAACATCATAGTTTTTATTATTTATAGCATTAAAAACAAGCAAACCGACAAAATTCGTAAGATCGTCTTCGTGCACATATTGGCGCGTCCAAGTCCGTGACGCGACCGGCACAAAAGGCAAAACCCTATCAAGCATATGAAGCAATCCCTTCTTGCCGACATCATTTCTGCCACGCGGCCCCGTGACCGAAGACGGCCTGATGACAAAGACCTGCTTACCGCCCGATGACACTCGATAAAACTCCTCCAACATTTTCTCCGCTTTTATCTTTTCGGTGGCATATAAATAATGTCCCTCACTCAGTGGCCGGCTCTCATCAAATCGATCGTCTAGGGAATTCGAGACTAGAGCGCCATAAGTCGAAACGGTGCTAAAGTGAATTACTTTTTTAACACTCGGTGTCCGAAAGGCAAAAGCAAAAAGACTTCTCGACCCCTCGAGATTGAGACGATTCTGAAGTTCGCGCTTTCCATAAATCTCCGCAATCTGCCAAGCGCAATGAATCACGACTTCCGGACGATACCGTTCGACTGTTCTCTGCCACGCGCCCTGAGATAGCTCGGCCGAAATCCAAACAATTTTATCATTCCCACGCAAAAGCTCCGGGCACGGCTTCAAATCCACGGCAATAATTCTTTCCAAATCCGGCGCGCGCGAAAACTGATCGGCCAGCATCGCCCCGATATATCCCGCCGCCCCCGTTATTAGAATTGATTTCGGCATAACCAATACTTTATCAGCGAATAACGAATTGATGCGAATTAACGAATGGGAACCGAATTTAATTCGTTTATTCGATTATTCGTAACATATTCGCTATTCGTTGATAGCTATTACAACCCAGCCCGCGACAACAATGTCTTTATCGTCTTCAAAGCAATTTCCAAATCCAGCAAAAACGACCTATTTTTTAGATAATAAAAATCATAAGCGAGTCTTTCTTTGGTAGCCTCGATTGATTGCGGAGGCAAATCTTGATGAATCTGCGCCCAGCCGGAAAGGCCGGACTTTATGAGATGGCGCATGGTGTAGTATGGTATGGCTTCGCGCAACTCTTCACCTAGTTTTCTTATATCGGGTCGTGGCCCGATGAGAGACATCTTCCCGCAGATCACGCTCCAGAGCTGGGGCAGTTCATCGACGCGCGCCCTGCGCAAAAATTTACCCACGCGCGTCAACCGATCATCATTGGTCGTCACCCACCGACCGCCATCCGAAACTTTCATACTGCGAAACTTTCTGATTTTAAAAATTTTATTATCCTGCCCGATCCGTTCTTGAAGAACCGTGATAGGCCCGCCATCTTCGAGCTTGATAGCCAGCGCCGCCAACGGATAAATAATCAAAGCCACGAAACCGAAACCGATAGATATGGCAATATCCATTATCCGTTTCAAAAAATCATAAACGATCTTTCTTTGATTGGAAAGGCTTTCCAAAAACCAGCCGTCACTAAGCGACGAAAGTGGGATTCGGTCAAAAATATCTTCGTAAAGTTCGCGGAAATCCACAAACCTCACCCCCGCAAACATCAGCTCCGGAAGCCGTGGCACTATGACCTCGCGCGCGCCTCGCAAATCAGCGACAATGGTAAAAATCCTTTTCGGCGCGTCGGCAAAAACCGGATCATTCCAATCTTTCGCCCGCACCACATTCATCTTGTATCTCGGATTATCATTAATTTCTTTAGCCAATTCGTATATCTCTTGACTACCGCCCAAAAGCAAGACATTTTCGCGCCGACCGCCATATAGAAAATCTGCCAAGACCATCCGCCATATTGTGATAAGCGCTATAGATAAAATCACATAAATAAATAAATTTATTTTTGGAGTAATGCGATAAAAAGTGATGAAATAGAAAAAAAAGACAGCGACAACACTGTTGATCAGCTGAACCTTGACTATCAAGGGCGACAGCTTGCGCTTCAAAACATTTGTTTGTCTATCGTAAAGTCCGGCAATAAAAAAGATGGCAATCCAAATAGCGAACAAAAATGAAAATGGCAAAAAATGCTCGACTAAAAGATCGCGATTCGGCCATTCAAAATGACGAAAAAACAGCGTTGCATAAAGACCCAAAACAAACGCCGCGAGGTCGCCCATTAATAATATAAAAGCATCTCTTTTCCAGCGAAAAGTCATTTTAAAAAAATTGTTAAATTGTTGGGAATAACAATTTAGCAATATAACAATTGTTCCTTTATATAACACTTCCAAGCGCTTGGCAGTTATATAAGCAACAATGCTCGTCATTGCGAGGATTCGCTTCGGACGAATCCGTGGCAATCTCACAAAAATGTCTGAAGATAAAAAAATCCTCTATGTCATAACCAAATCCGTCTGGGGCGGAGCTCAAAGGTATGTTTTTGACCTCGCCACCAATCTAAGTTCTTATTCCCTGAGCGGAGTCGAAGGGCTACCTAAACATATCTACCGAATCTCCGTCGCCCTCGGCGGAAACGGCATCCTCGCGGCCAAGCTCCGTGCCTCCGGCATCCCCGTCATCCCGATAGAAAATCTCGATCGCGACATTTCTTTGTTAAAAGATTTTAGCGTTTTTATTTCGCTATACCGACTATTCCGCCGCGAGCGACCGGATATCGTGCATCTGAATAGTTCTAAAGTCGGATTCTTTGGCGCGCTCGCCGGCCGTCTCGCCGGTGTCAAAAAAATTGTTTTTACCGCTCACGGCTGGCCTTTTAACGAAGACCGCTCGTCCCTCTGGAAATTATTTTTTTATTTCACGAGCTGGCTCACAGGACTCCTCGCGACCGATATCATCACGCTCTCCGATCGTGAATTACACCAAACCAAAAAACTGCCCTTCGTTTTCCGAAAAACCCATCGCATTTACAACGGCATCAAAAACTTTGAAACCCTGCCCCGCGCCGAAGCTTTGAAATATTTAGCTCCTGAACTTGTTGGAGCCTGCCTGCCGGTAGGCATGGGACTACCGAAACTCATCATCGGCACCATTTCCGAACTCCACCCAAACAAAGGCCTCGAATACACCATCCGCGCCCTCGCATCCCTCGTCAAAAAATCCCCCTCTGTCATTCTGAGTGCAACCGAAGAATCTCTAAAAATAATATTCCTTATTGTAGGTAGCGGCGAAGCCGAGCCCCATCTCCGCGCCCTCATAAAAGAGTTAAACTTAGAAAACACCGTCTTCCTCGCGGGCTTCATCGAAGATGCCAAAAAATATCTCTCGGCTTTTGATATCTTTACCCTCACCTCGCTCAAAGAAGGTTTACCTTATGTCGTCCTCGAAGCGGGTGCCGCCGGACTTCCCATCGTCGCCTCCGGTGTCGGCGGCATTCCGGAAATCCTCGATCACGGCCGAGCCGGATTTCTGACCGAACCAAAAGATACTTCCGGCATCGCTTTTGCGCTAAATTTACTCATCAAAGACGGGATCATTCGCGACCGCTTTTCCCAAAACATAAAATCCCGAATCAAATCGGTTTTTAATCTTGATCAAATGCTCGCAGAAACAAAAAAAGTATACGAGTAAGTCATCATTCCTCCGAAGTCCGATGTCCCAAAATTATCCTCTCTTCGGACATCGGACTTCGTAATATTAATCTTCTTCTCTCAAAAATAAAGAAGCCTCCGGACACTTTCGTATCCGGAGGCTTCCAGTTGCTGACTTAGGCGGTCGCCTCTTTGGCAATCTCCGCCTCGCGCTCCGTCCACCGGCCGAGCGGCATCCGCTCTTCGGTGAACTCGACCTCGGCCGACGAACCGTGGTAGGTGAAAACGATCACCTCCCACTCCGCGCGATCGAAGTCGTTCGCACGGATCCGTTCGACCACGAGCCGTTCTCCGGCCCGAAGCTTCGCGATGACCGCGAGACTCGCGCCCTCCACCGACCGAACATGAGCCTTGTCGATGACAGTGGCGGTCGTGGCGCCACATAAAACATCGACATCGCCGATTCTTCCACCGCCGCCATCGACAGCGACGAAGAGTAGGAGATCGTGATCATTCGGATCCGCTCCGATTTGAGCGGTCCACTTACCGCGACGCTTCTCGAGCCGGAATCCACCCTCCGGCAAAATCGAAGCGACGACGCCAGACAGACTGACCCCCTGTCGCCGAACACGCGAGGCGACCGAATGCCGACCTTTCCGGTCGAACTCTTCAGCCACCCGACGAGCCACGACCTCATCGGAACCCGTGTAGAGGATACAGCCAGTACCACCAGTACGAGCCACGAAGCCCGGCACAGGCCGGATCCCGCCTCCAATCTCAAGCGAGACTTCTTCGCCCTTCACCCGGATACCGCCCCGAGCGACTCGACAGAACATCCGGGGCGCATCAGTCGTCACCCCGACACCGAACTTCCAGTCACCGGAATGCACGAAGTGCTTCATAGAAATACCTCCCGAAAAAGGGTTTTTCCGTATTTAAACCACCAAAAAGAACTATACATATAGTATAACAAAATACACGAAAAAAGTCAATACCACACCATCCGATCTCTCCGACAATAATAAACAAGCCTTTTGGAGGCTTGTTTATTATTGTCGGAGTGCCGGGATTTGAACCCGGACTAAATCCTCCCAAAGGACTCGTGCTGCCATTACACTACACTCCGTTTTTTATGAACGCACTCTTTTTTCAGAGTGTAAAATTCTATGACAATTAGCACAGACTACTTCGCATTTCTTCACTTCTTTTTGAATACGATCAAATCCTACCGATCGACGAAAACCTCCAATAGTGAATAACTTATTCTGCTCGTTTTTGTGATGAAAATCAAGCACTCTTGAATCTGTAATCTTACATCTTTTACATCCATGTTGAACCTTGTATTCATTAATCCACTGAAAGTAGCGGGATATAAGGGCTTGTTTTGTTGAGCGGTAGCAATGTCGGCATTTCCGCCGACGATAAACCTTCATTTCGGTTGTTAGGGCGACACCAAACGAATTTTCAGGATACGACTTCTGACAATAATCACAACGCTTCTTTTTTATACCCATATTAGCAGTATACTTCTTTGGGAGAAAACAACAAACTCCCAAAGCATGTATACTGCTGGCGTACCACACTCCGATTTGTTTATAAGCTTACACATAGTTTATCAATTATTTACTTGATCGGCAATCATTTTTACGATATAATATAATATGGATAAGTTGCCCCCGTAGCTTAATGGATAAAGCAGGGCTCTTCTAAGGCCTTGATAGGGGTTCGATTCCCTTCGGGGGCGCCATTTCAGAAATTAAGTTAATTTGCATTTTTGTGATAAGCGGTTGTATGGTTGTATATATAGAGATTATGAAACAATCCAACAAATCAAAAACGAAAGAAGAAACTGGTATTAGAGATGAAATCCGAGGTCTTGGCGTGATGATTGAGCATGTTAATGATAAGGTCTCGCTTGTCGCGGAGCACTATGGTGATATTAAAAAGACCCTCAATTCTCATACAGAGATACTCAATTCTCATACAGAAATGATTGGCAAGTTAGCAGTTAATATGGAAATAGTGAAAACTGATATAGAATTGATAAAACATTCTTTTAAGAAAAAGATTGACATTGATGAATTTGCGGCTCTGGAAAAGAAAGTATTGCTTTTAGAAAAACGCCGATAAAAAACCGCAAAAGAACCCGGAGAAAAACACTCGCCCCGTAGTAAGCCTTGCTTTACTACTGGGGTTCGGACTAATTCAAAAATACTGCACCATACCGTTTTGACATTAGTGATACACTTTTGATACACTAAAATATATATGCCCACAATCAAAACTAGAATCAATATAAGCCTGTCTGACACTATGCGAGACGCGCTTACTAAATTAGCTCGTCGCGATCGAGTACCTAAAGCTACCAAAGCAGCGCGTCTTTTAGAAATAGCGCTTGAGATTGAAGAAGATCAAGTTTGGGATGCAATTGCAAAACAAAGAGACGCTAAAACTGCTCGTTATTTTTCACATGATAAAGCCTGGAAGTAGGAGACCAGGATACAAACTAACATCAATTTAGTGAGTCAATTCCCGTCCAGATTCAAGGCACGAGGAGCGAAGTGTATCTTTAGATACATAAGCGACGAGTAACAAAGAAGATGGATGGGAATTGACTCACCCGAAGGGAAGAGAGAATTTGGCCAATTTCTTCGTCACTCCTCAGAGAGGTGCTTACCAGCACGATCTCCTCGTCGTTCCTAGAACTTGGCTCAAATTCTCTCTTCTAAATTTGACGTTAGTTTGTATTCTGGTCTCCCATGTTCAACATTATTTATCATCATCTAGTCGTTCAGAATGATATTCCCAAACTTTCAAACGAATGGAGAGAAAAGATTAAACGGACGATTGAAGGACGGCTTAGAATACATCCAGATCTTTATGGCAAACCGCTCCGGCGCTCATTGAAAGGATATCGCAAGCTTCGCGTCGGAGATTATCGAGTTATTTTTAGAATCGAAAAAAATACTGTGAAAATATTGATTATCCAACATCGATCCGCGGTCTATGCCTCTGCCGAAAAAAGATTTAAACATTAGCGAAGGAGGGTTCGGACTAATTCAAAAATAGAGCACAAACTTACTACCTCAAACTTTTGTTTTATTATAAATAGAAACTTTTTTATTTTTACATTTCTTAACATGCCCAAATATCTTATTACCGGTGGAGCCGGGTTTATAGGCTCTCATCTCGCAGACGCGCTTATTACTCGAGGCGACGAAGTTGTCATCCTCGACAATCTCTCCACTGGAAAAAAAGAAAATCTAAACCCGAAAGCCATATTTATCGAAGGCGATATTTGCAATTTAGAAACAGTAAAAAAAGCGGCCACCGGCGTCTCCGGTATTTTTCATGTAGCCGCCCGCGCCCGCGTCCAGCCCTCTATCGTCGATCCCCTGACGCCAAATGACATCAATATCACTGGCACTCTCAATGTCCTCTGGGCCGCCAAAAACGCTGGTATAAAAAAAGTGGTATATTCATCATCTTCTTCCGTCTACGGCGAACAGAAGGTTTTGCCGCTGGAAGAAAATTTTATTCCAAATCCGATGAGTCCTTACGCCCTCCAAAAGTGGGTGGGCGAAGAATATTGTAAATTATTTTCTAAAATTTACGACCTGAAAACTGTCTCGCTTCGCTACTTCAATGTCTACGGACCGCGAATGATAGAATCGGGCGCCTACGCAACCGCTATCCAGATTTTCCTCGGCAACCTCAAGCGCGGTGAGCCCATCACTATTTTTGGCGACGGCGAACAAATGCGCGATTTCACGCACATCGCTGATGTCGTCCAAGCCAACCTACTCGCCATGACAAGCAATAAAGCCGAATTAGGCGAAGTTCTAAATATCGCCCCCGGTAAAAGCTATACCATAAACCAAATAGCCAAAATGATCGGCGGCTCCGTAGTCTACGCACCAGGCAAGCTCGAACCACGCCACACTCAAGCCGATAACTCGAAAGCTAAAAAACTTCTCGGCTGGGAATCAACAATTAGACTCGACGATGCCATTGGCGATCTCAAAAAAGAACGGGGTCTTTCTTAATCCCCTCACTCCCATGAGAAGAATATACCGCGTAGTTTACTTATAAACTTCATCAAATTTCCTCAAGGTCTCCTCAAACGCCTTATTAAAAGTATTTATCGTCCTGGCGGTTAGATTTAGCTCATCGATAGACTTGTTCACTTGTTCCGTCACAAAAAATTCTCCGCCATTATATTTCGATTTCAAAAGCTCAAAAAGTTCTTCGGCTGTATCGCTATAAGATATAAGTCGCGATACTAGCGCCACTTCATAGCCAATAGCTTCAGCCGCAAGTTCCCGCGCCTGTCGTGGCTGAATGCGCGATAGAGAATTAGCCATCTTGGCCAACTCATTCGATAAAGATAAAGCTTTAGATTTTAACTCTTTATTGCGCAGTAATTCGGCGGAAATTAGCACCATCGCGCCCCCGAAATCATACTCAGCATCTTTTTTAGATATCTCATCCAACTTCAAAATAGACTCATTTGAGAGTCGAGCAATGTCCGTAGCCGCCGCCGCCCCACTCGTTCGTGCCGCCACGAATCCTTCCGGCACCGATTTCGGGCCAATCACAACATAGCGTACCAAAAAATACGCCAAGACGATTAAAATAACAGACCAAACGATTGTTTTGGTCGATTTTTTCATTATTAACAGTCTAAACTAACGGCCAAATTAAATCAAACCAAAAAATGATGACTGAAAAAGAGTGGAAATTTGATTCCCGTATTCTCCATAATCAATAAACTCATCGTCTTCGATGAGTTTATTGATTATGGAGCGGGTAGCGGGAATCGAACCCGCGTCCAAAGGTTGGAAACCTTTTGTATTACCATTATACTATACCCGCAAATTACTGATCATATTACACCAAAAACATAGCCTTGTTAAGACCGATTTATTTCCGACTTAAAATCTGCTTCAAAAAACTAAGGAAAAAGAGCGACACAGCAACCGAAATTATGACCGGACCAAGATCAAGACCATAAATATTCGATACAAAAGATCCGATCAAGACCGAAACCATGGCCGCAAGTAAGGATATGACCAAAGTTCCATTCAAACTATGGCCGATATTTCGAGCAAAAGCCGCCGGCACGATGATAAGCGAACCCATCAATAACGCGCCCAAAAACTGCAAACCCAAAAGAACATTAAGTGAAAAAATAAGCAGGAAAAATAAATTCATTTTTCTGACCCGAATGCCGGAAACAATAGCCAAATCCTCCGATATCAAAGCCAGAGTTAGTCTGTCTTTATAAAAAACAACAAATGCAATCACAACCAATGCGGCGATGATGCCAATAACGGCGCCCATAGGCGTTAGACTACTGATATCGCCAAAGAGCGCCTCAATGAGTTCGTGATCCGGCGTTACAAGCGCGCCCAAGGCGAGTGAGGCCGAAAAAAGAACACCGATTACTGTTTCAGTAGAAATTTTGGTTTTTTCCTCAATGCTCCAGATGAGCAGTGCGCCGATAAGCAATGCCACCGCGCCGCCGATGAACGGATTAATTTTCAAAATCAAAGCGATGCCTAGTCCGGGCAAAGCAATATGGGAAATAGAGTCGCCCGCCAAAGTCATCTTTCTCATCAAAGCAAAAACTCCTACGAGACCGGAAGCCGCGGCGACGACAAGCATTAACGCGATATTTAAAAAATTCTGACCCAATTCCATAGTATTTTGTATTTTAGTGCTTTCGTGCTTCTATGCTTTCATGCTCATGATGATAAAGCACCCGCTCGCCATAAAGCTGTTTTAGATTTTCGGGCGTGAGGACATGATGCGGCGATCCGTGACAAACAATCTGCTGATTCAAACAAAGAACGGAAGTAGAGTGACTATAAACCAAACTTAAATCATGTGAAATCAAGATAAGGGTCAAGCCTTTTTTATCTTGCAATCGATGAATGGTGTCATATATTTGCTCTTCCCGAGGCAAATCTATGCCGGCGGTCGGCTCATCAAAAAGCAAAACATTCGGATTGCCAAGCAAGGCAAAAGCGATAAGACCTCTCTGAAGTTGGCCTCCGGAAAGCGCCCCTAATTTTTTATTTAAAATATCGGGCTCCAGATGAACCAACGACAATGCTTCGAGGATAGCCTCCATTTTGACTTCAAAGTTTCTGGCCTTGGCCAGCAAAAAATCACCTAGGGTCAAGGGTAATCCTCTTTCAAGATCAATCCTTTGAGGCACATAGCCAATACGCGTGCCCACCCGCCAATCAACTGTGCCGCCGTGAGGCAAAGCACCAATCAAGGCCCGGATCAACACCGTCTTACCGGCGCCGTTTGGTCCTATGATGGCCAAAGATTCTTTCTCGGGTACTTCAAAACTAACATTCGAAATAACTTTTTGACCGTCAAAAGCCACGGACAAGTCTTTAACACTTAAAACATTATTCATTATATACGCTTTCAATCCTTCTCAAGGCTTTTTTATCAAATTTAATCACTCAAAACAACCTTGTCGAGAATTTACTATTATGTTACTCTTTAGGTAATGGTGATAAGTCCCGCAGATGGCGGGATTTTTTTAGTATAATAATAAAGTAACTATATATCAAGTCATTCGTTATCTATGTTAGAGGGTGAAAAAAACTTAATAAATGCCGCCAAACTAGGCAATACCGAGGCTTTCGGGGCCTTATATAGTCATTATCTGCCCCCGATCTACCGCTTTATATACTTAAAGACTAGCAGTAAACACGAGGCCGAGGATTTGACCCACGAAGTATTTCTTAGCGCCTGGAGAACCATGCCCGCCTACAAATATCGCGGCCTCCCCTTCTCTAGCTGGCTATATCAGATAGCTCGCAACCGCGTCATAGATTATTTCAGAACCAAAAAAGCCAATTTTTCCATAGATGAGGTGGTAGACCGACTGGAAACCGAAACCGTGAGCACCGATGATCTCCTAGATACCGCGCTTGATATGGATAAAATAAAAAACGCCATAGGGCGCTTAGGCGAGGATCAACAGACCATTTTAATACTTAGATTTGTCGAGGACTTGGATCCTCGAGAAATCGCCGATATAATGGGAAAAAGCGAGGGTGCCGTAAGATTGATGCAACATCGGGCGCTTATCCAGCTAAAAATTCTGATTCAAAAACAACAACCCGACGATTCAACTATTTAAATAAAACAAGACAATGAATAATTTAATCTCAAAAATCAAAGAACTGCGAAGCATGATGCCTGACGCTGATTTTTTTCACCGCTCCAGCGAGATGATTTTCATAACCCCGCAGATCAGACGCAATATGTCGACCCATTTCTGGGAAAGTTTCAGGATGTCCGTGGCGCTCTCTCTCGGCTCGCTTCTACTCATTATCGCTGTTGGCGGATTTTCGTATCTCAAGCTCGATAAATTCTCTCCATTTATAATCGGCGGCCTCAACACCAAGAGCATTGTCGCCGAAGCCGAACGAGCCGGATCAATGTTTGAGATCGCCGAAGCCAAATACTTCGAAGATGCTTCCTCGGCTATCGCCACCGCTTTGAATACCGTCTCTCAAAACGGCCCAGATCACCTCAACAACGAGATCTTGGAGCAAGAGCTAGAAAATATTGAAAAGAGTAAGCCACGGGGAGATGCCTCGCCGGAATCCGACGAGTTAATCCTTTAATAATGTTAAATAAAAATTCTTCAAAATCTCGGTTTTTTTGGGGTATGCTCGCGCTTTTCTTCGCGAGCTTTATTTTCGGACCCCACCATGAGGCGCGCGCCCAGGAAAGCCTTATCAAATCAGCCATAAAAGAACTTCGCGACAGCGTCACCGCTTTTATAAACGCCAAAGATAATGATGAAATTTCGGCTCAAGAAAAAGAAATTAAAAGAATCGAAACCGCGAAAGAAACCTTAAAAAAAATCTTACGGCTGGGCCTCGTTGAGATTTCGGCCTTGAAAGATAGACTAAACGAGCTAGAGATAGAAAAATTGGTCATTACCGATTACACTTTTGACGCTTCCGAAGTCTACGACTCACTCGCTCGCCTGCTCGAATATTATGAAGCCTATCACAACGACACATTAAAAAAGGTGGAGCGGCTAAAAAATTATGACGAGGCAAAAAATATAGCCAAGGAAATAAAAAAATGGCGGGAAAGTATCTACGCCCCGGGTATCCAAAAAATATTGTCCCTAGATCTGGTTCTTCGCAATAAAGCCATCTTAGGGATTGCCGACGCCAGATTCGAGAAGATATTAAGCGACCTGCGAAAGCTTAAAAATTCCAAACTGTTAACTTTTGCCGAATTGGAGGCATTGTTAAACGCCGCGACCGCCAATCTAAAGACTGCCGAGGCGCTGGACGACGAAGCCACTCGCCTTATCTTAAGGGCACTCAAGGAAAATACCTTGAACCCTCCCGATAAAAATCTAGACGAAAATGAAGTCGCTATTTCCAGCCATAAAAGAATCTCCAATCTTGTCGACCAATCCATTATTAAAATAAAAGACGCTTATAAAAAGTTCATCGAAATCAACACCAAAGTTAAAAAGATTCTTGAATTGGAATAGACTTGCTCTCTAATAAGTAAGAAAATAAAAATTCCCCATGCTTTTCGGGGAATTTTTATTGAATCAACTATTTAATGGCTTCTTTAAAAAGCTTGCCGGCTCGGAATTTCGGCTTCTTGGAAGCGGCGATTTGAATCTTCTCACCGGTCTTCGGATTTACGCCCATTCTGGCTTTTCGATCTACAACCTTAAAAACACCAAAGCCCGGAAAAGAAACTTCGTCTCCGCGGCTCAGCGCTTTAACGATAAGGTCCAAAAAGGCCTCTACCGCCTCACCGGATTTCTTCTTGCTCTCAAAACCGACAGCCTGCAAATACGCATCTATAAATTCTTGCTTTTTCATAATAAATGTTTAAAAATCATTGCTAAATATGTCCGACCTTTTATTCCAGTATACCAAATCATTCAAAGTAAACAAGCTATCGCAATTACTCGTCTAAAATGACACCATAGCCCTCTCGGATGAATGATATAAAAAGACACCGAAATTGATAGGTATATAATAGAGCGAAAAGTCGTTTATACAACTCTAAATATATCTA
>Ga0080064_1000940_pt1 | contig 66997 bp, 63 predicted proteins | sample Subgrocontami54m_FD_69260 | JGI IMG/M metagenome (GOLD analysis project Ga0080064, IMG submission 69260) | Subsurface groundwater microbial communities from S. Glens Falls, New York, USA - GMW46 contaminated, 5.4 m (SPADES assembly) (version 2) ...
ATAGCTGGCAACGCCAACGCAATGCCGAACGACGCGGCATTGATTGGACGTTCACCCGCCAGGATGCGGATCGAAAACTCGCTCGCCATTATGTTTCGTAATTAATGTGTTGTCATACTAGGAGCCTGTCGGACTTAGAAATTTGACGCAAAGCAGTATGCTGTAGCATGCATTTAGAGGCGTTAAACGCCTCCTGGAAAATTTGGGAAGCAATCTAGCGCCTTGTCGCGACCGAAATATCGTTAAGTCCGACAGGCTCCTAGCTCTCCCGCCGCAATTCCCGCAACGACTGCAGCGCCGCAGCCAGGCTGATATCCGCCGCATCGCGGCTGTCCGGCTGCAGCAGCCGGTAAGGCACGCCCCAGGGGTGCCAGCGCGTCGCGTCCGAGTCGCCGAAAAAACACAGGACAGGTTTACCCAGGGCGGCGGCGATATGCATGGCGCCGCCGTCGCTGCAGATTACATAGTCCGCAAGCGACAGCGCCGCCGCCAGATCCCTGAGTTCCAGCGTCGGATAAGCCGTCAGCGGCAGTTCGCCGCGTGCATCCATGATGGCCTGCGCCTTGGCATCGTCGCCGGGATGCTGTGGATGATCGCCGGCGCCCGGTGACCACAGCAATAGAAAATCCGCTTCGGCAGCGAGCGCATGCATCAGTTCAGCAAAGCGCGCGGCCGGCCAGCGCTGGCTGGGTTTGCGCGCGCTGATATGCAGCGCAATCAGCTTGCGCCCAGGACCGCGCTCACCCAGCGCAATGCGCGCGCGCTCGCGTGCAGCGGCGTTCACACCTATGCTGAGTTTGCCCGGCGCGCCGTCTATGCCGAACAACCGCGCCAGCCGGAATACCTGTTCCACTTCATGTACCGCCTCAGCCTCGCCGTGGGGCAGCGCCAGGTCCACCAGACCGGTGCGCTCGGCGTAGCCTGCGATGTGCGCCGGTGCGATCCAGCGCGCCAGGCGCATCGCGCTCGCGCCCGAATCGCGCGCGGCCAGCAGCACATAGTCGTAGCGCCGCGCGCGCAGTTTCCGCATCAACGCGAACCTGTCCCAATAGACCGCCAGGCGGCTCTGCCCCGCCAGGCGGTGCTTGGCCTTGGCATAGGCGTAGACCGCGTCCAGGTCCGGATGGCCCTCGAGTACCTGCCGGTTGTAAGTATTCACCAGTGCGGCGATATGCGCTTGCGGATAGCGGCGGCGCAAAGCAGTGATCAAAGGCGTGGTGCAGACCAGATCACCGATATTGTCGCGTCGTATGATAAGTATGCTGGAGTGTTGATCGATAGCCATGGAAATCCGGCGGAGCGCGCTTCTACAGACTCGGAAAGGGCAATGTTATATGGAATCCGCATGGATTGAGATAAGATGCAAAGCCCGAGTTCGCCCGCCATTTTTTTTCTGCCTTGGCCGCATCGTTTCCAGACCAGCCCGATTGACTGTCGGCGACATAGCAAACTAAGCCATGCTGTTTAACTCTAACGCTTTCCTGTTCGGCTTCCTGCCCGTCGTGCTGCTGCTTTATTTCCTGCTCGGCAGGCGCTCGGCGCTGGCCGCCATCGGCTTTCTCGCTGTCGCTTCCCTGTTCTTTTACGGCTGGTGGAACCCGCGTTACCTGCTGCTGCTGTGCGGCTCGGTGATTTTCAACTATCTGGTCGGCCGGCGCCTGGCGCAAAGTCCGGTGCGCGCAAGCGGCGACCGGGCCATGCTGTGGCTGGGCATCTCCGGCAATCTGATCCTGCTGGGCACGTTCAAATACGCAGCTTTTTTCGCCGTCAATGCGAACGCCCTGGCGGGCCTCGCGCTGCCGATCCCGCATATCGTGCTGCCCCTGGGCATATCGTTCTTCACCTTCACCCAGATTGCCTATCTGGTCGATGCCTATCGCAAGGAAGTGCGCGAATACCGTTTCATCCATTACGGCCTGTTCGTCACCTTCTTTCCCCATCTTCTGGCGGGCCCGGTGCTACACCACGCCGAGGTGATGCCGCAGTTCGCGCGCGCCGGCAGCTTGCGTTTCAATGCGGAGAATTTCGCCGTGGGCCTGACGATCTTCGCCATCGGCTTGTTCAAGAAGGTGGTCCTCGCCGACGGCATCGCCGAATTCGCGACGCCGGTGTTCGACGCCGCGGGCAGGGGCGCGACGCTCACCCTGCTCGCCGCCTGGGGCGGCGCGCTGTCCTACACCTTCCAGCTCTACTTCGATTTCTCCGGCTATTCGGACATGGCGATCGGCCTCGCGCGCCTGTTCGGCATCGTGTTTCCGGCCAATTTCAATTCTCCCTACAAAGCCGCGTCCATCATCGACTTCTGGCGCCGCTGGCATATGACGCTGTCGCGCTTCCTGCGCGATTATCTTTACATACCGCTGGGCGGCGGCCGCTGCCATCCCCTGCGCCGCCATGCCAACGTGATGGCCACCATGCTCCTGGGCGGCCTGTGGCATGGCGCCGGCTGGACCTTCGTCATCTGGGGCGGGCTGCACGGGCTGTACCTGGTTCTCAACCATGGATGGCGCGCCGTGCATAAGCGCTGGTCCCCGCGCTACGCGCTTCCGCCCGCGCCCGCGCGCGCACTCGCGCAACTGCTCACCTTTGTCGCCGTGGTGGTCGCCTGGGTGTTCTTTCGCGCCGAATCGCTCGCCGCGGCGCAGGCCATGCTCGAGGGCATGGCGGGAATGCACGGCATCAGCAAAGCCGATCCCTACTACTACGGCGCTCCGCAATTGAAAGGCCTGCTGGCCATGTTCGTCATCGCCTGGGGCCTGCCCAATGCGCAGCAATTGCTGCACCGCTACCGCCCGGTAATAGCCACCTATGCCGACGAATTGCTGGCGCCCGGCCGCCTGAGCTGGCGTCCCAGCGCCGCCTGGGCTTTGCTGACCGCGGCCCTGCTGCTCACGGCGGCGGTCAATCTCACCCATGTCAGCGAATTCCTCTACTACCAATTCTAGGGACATGAGCCGCTACCTGCGCCTGCTGGCAGTGTTCGTGGCGCTACTTTGCGCCGGCCTGGCCGGATTCAATGCCTTCATCGATCCCTATGGCTATTTCGATCCGCCGAAGATTTCCGGCGTGAATGAACTTCCCCTGGGATTCAACCACCGGCCGCTGCTGGCCAAATCGCTGGCCGTGAGCGACCTGCGGCCGGCAACCATCATTCTCGGCAACTCGCACGCCGAAGCCGCTTATGATCCGCAGCACCCCGCGATTACCCTGCGCCCGGCCTACAACCTGGCGATAGGCGGCGCCGGCCTGAGCACGCTGCGCCGTTATTTCCTCGAAGCCCTGGCGGCAGGCGACCTGCGCCAGGTCATCCTGGCCCTGGACCTCACCCTGTTCGATCCCGCGGCGAACGCAGCCGATGCCAGCCTGGATACCGTGCTGCTCACCGACACTACAGGCAAGCCGGCCGGCGACGCGAGGAAATGGCGGCGCCTCGCTTTCATCCTGCTTTCCGGAACCATGAGCTCGGATAGCTGGTGGTCGTACACGCATCAGGGCAAGCCGGTCGCCATCTACGGCCGCTCGGGCCTGCGGGAAGAAGCCTACGACATCGCCCAGGTCGCCCGCGAAGGCGGGACTAGACGAGCGTCCTTGCGCGTCGAAGCTAGCTTCCTCGCCGGCACGCTGCGCGACGTCGAATCCGCAAGCTTCCGTGCGGGCTACGGCACGACCCTGGCAGCACTACAGGAAATCGTCGACCTTAGCGCCAGTCACGGCATTCAACTGAAGCTGATCATCAACCCCATCCACGCGCGCCAGAACCATGCGCTCGATGCCGCCGGCCTCTGGCCTCTATACGAGAACTGGAAGCGCGATCTCGTTGCCGCGGCGCAGCGCTCGCCGCGGCCGGAACTGGTATCGCTATGGGACTTCAGCGGCGTCAGCTCCTGCACCGCGGAGAACCTGCCGCCGGACGCGAACGCGGCGTCGGCCATGCGCTGGTATCGCGAATCCTCCCATTTCCGGCGCGTGCTCGGCAACCGCGTTTTCGATCGAGTCTTCGGGCGCCCCGACGACGGCGCCTGCCCCGGCTTGGGCCAGCGCCTGGAACCCGCCACGCTGGCTGCTGCGTTGGCGGCGCAGCGCGCCGCGCTGCGGCAATGGGTTGAAACGCATGCGGCGGATGCCAACGAAATCGAGGATCTGGCGAAACAATTCGGGCGGACGCGGAGCGGGCAATAGGCCGCTTGCGATGAAGCGGACTTGCGCCTGTGGATTTCTTATAGACGCCGCCGCGCTTTTGACAAACGCCTGTGTCACACGCTGACGACGAGCGAGTAGCTCGTGCTCCGCCCGCCGGCGGCGTCTTTGACCAATATCCCGCGTTTCACGAGATCATCAATGTCGCGGGACGCCGTGTCCTGTGAGCACTTGCCGAGCGCAGCCCATTTCGATGAAGTCAGTTTTCCCTCGAAGCCATCCAGAAGGCGATTGAGGACCTTCTTCTGCCGCTCGTTGAACTGTTCGCCGCCACGCATCTCCCAAAAGCGAGCCTTCTTGAGCACGCTTCCGAGGATGGTCTCGGCACCGTCGAAAGCGCGACTGAGGCAGCCCAAATACCATTCGAGCCACTGCGTAATGTCTAGGCCGCTTTTTTGGGTTGTTTCCAGTACGTCGTAATAATCCTTCCGCTCCAGGCGTATTTGAGCGGACATACTGTAGAAGCGTTGAGGACTATTTTCTGAACGCGCCAGAGCCATATCCGCGATCGCACGCGCGATACGTCCGTTGCCGTCCTCAAAGGGGTGAATGGTGACATACCATAGGTGCGCAATTGCGGCCTTCAATACTCCGTCAATAGGTTCCTCGCCATTGAACCAAGCGAGGAATTTATGCATCTCGTGATCCAATTTCCCGGCGGGAGGCGCTTCATAGTGAACGTGCTCGCGACCGGCCTGGCCAGAGACCACTTGCATAGGATCGGCGTTGGTTTGGCGCCACGCCCCGACGGTGATGCGCCGCATGCCGCTACGTCCGGTGGGAAATAGCGCAGCGTGCCAATCGCATAGTCGTTGAGGCGTGAGCGGCGCGCTGTATTTCTGCGTAGCATCTAGCATCATTTCGACCACGCCTTCAATGTGACGGTCAGCCGGCGTTATTGCGCCTACCTGCTTATACGGATATATCAGGGCCGGGAACAAGAATTAGGCGTGCGCGGACTGTCGCAAGAATTCTGGAAGATAGAGCTAGGCTCCCACATGAAGGCCTAGGCGAATTCAGCAAAAGGATTTGGCAATTGATCGAAGAAGCGATTGATGAAGTTTCCAAGGAGGACGGTCAGTCTCGCCCAATAAGGTCGATAACGGAAATTCTTTCTGAAAAGAAAGGAGTTGCACGGCAAGCGTGATTGAAAGAGAGCCGACGTTCCGAAGTTGCGACGTGCTATATCTCCTATGGCTCGAAAGTTTGAGCTCGCATTTTCCGATAGCGGTCACTCAAACCGCGGACGCAGATCGCCTTGTCTTCAGATTGCGTATGCCTGCTCAGACCGAGAACCAGTCATTTGCGGGGCCCGACTGTGACCACGTAGCGTTGAAAGCGGGATTGCGTTCGCCCACACGCCTCAGCAACATCGAACACTGCAATCGTGGCGAAACCGTGACGCAATCCGCGGATCGCAGAAGGCTCATACGGTGAACGTTAATATACTCCAAATCGCGCGCAGCAATTAACTACGCTCCGAGCAGTCGACGCAACAGCAGTGACTGCATGTCCCGCCTGCCATCGGCGATCACGTAAATGATCACTTGCTTCCCGATTACGCGGTAGATAACCCTATACGGCTTGAACAATGATTGGCGATACTCCCGGATACCAAGTGCCAACAATTCCTGCGGATGCGAACCACGCTCTGGGAAAGTGGACAAGCCATCAGCTACCTCCGTCAATCCGTCGAGCACGTAGTCCGCACTGCTCGGTGAATCATACTCCGCGATATAGCTGTGAATCTCTTCGAGATCTCGTTCCGCACCCTCGGTGAGGAGTACCTTGTATCGCATCACGCGCGAGTTTTCTTGGCACGAAGTCGGGTCACAACCTCGGCGACAGGTTTGAGCTTGCCATCCTCGATCTCGCGATTGCCAAGGGCTAGTATCTTCAGCAGAGCGAGGGTTTCCTGCGTCTCGTCGTACGAGGCGATGTCCTGGATGACCGCTTTGGCCTCGCCGTTTTGAGTGATTACGAGCGGTTTGCGCTTTTCAGTCAATTGGTGAAGCACCTCGGCAGCATTGGCCTTCAGATAGCTGATCGGTTTGATTTGAGTCGAGTAATCCATGGCATCTCCTAAAAGACTAAATATAGTTCATTAACAGTCTTGTTGCAAGGCCGGCTTTGGAGGCGTCCGCTCTGTGGTTCAACCGGCCATTCGATCATCTTGCGGTTGAGCGGTAACAGCGGGCCGAAAGCGGGAGTACATTCGCCTGCGCGCCGCAGCAATCCGAATATTGCATACTTGGAGAATAAGTAACGCAATCCGCGGATCGCAGAAGGCTCATGCGGTGAACGTTACCAGCCCCTAAATCCCGCGCAGCAATCCGGCAAGTCGCTCTGCGCGCGCAAGCCAGGTATAACCGCGCGCCTTCTCGCGTGCCCTCTCGCCCATGCGGCGCGCGCGCTCCGGGTCGGCGGCCAAGCGGCGTATGCCCTCGGCCAGGCTGGCGGGATCGCCGGGCCGCACCCATACCGCCTCGTCCTCGGCGAGCACTGCGCGCAGCGGTGGCAGGTCGCTCGCGACGATGGCGCAGCCCGCGGCCATGTACTCGAACAGCTTGATCGGCGAGGTGTAGCGGCTGTCCGGGTCATCGCGATTGGGCAGCACGGCGATGCAGGCGCTCGCGAGGCCGCGCATCACTTCCTGCTGCGGCACATGGCCGCGGAACTCCAGCTTCGCCCCTGCGGCCGGCGCGCGGCCGCGCTCACGCGCCAGTTGCGCCGCGTCGCCGCCGTACAGGGTGACCGTGCATCCGGGCAGTTCAGACGCCGCCTGCACCAGATCCGCCACGCCTTTCCATGCGAAGAAACTGCCGGCGTAAGCGATATGCGATGCGGCATGCGCCCAGTCCTTGTGCGGCAGATGCTCGGGCCAGTCCACGCCGTTCGGCAGCACCTCGATCTCGCGCTCGCCGTAGAGTTCGCGCAGCCGCCCGGCCGTGGGCAGGGAATTGGCGATGACCAGCGTGGCCGTGCGCAGCACCCGGCTTTCCATGCCGAACTGGCGCGCACGCTTTGCCGGCGGCGCGGTATCGCTGAACACTTCGTGCGCCTCGTACACCAGTTTGCGTCCGGGCCGGCTCTGCCGCAGCAGCGCCGCCAGCTTGAGGTGGCGCACGAACAAGAGCGCATCCGGCGCAGCCGCGATGCGTTCCTGCAGCCGCCACAGGAAGAGGCGATTTGAATGGATGCGCGCCAAAGGCCAGGGCAGCGAGCGCGAGAGTGGCGTCAAACTCAGGCCGGCCGGGACTTCGACTCCGTAATACGCCAGCGGAGCGAGCGGCGGATTCGGCACGTAGGCCAACTCGACTTCCATGCCCAGCCGTGCCAGTTCCGCGACCGTATGCGTGACCTGAACGCCGCGCGCGCGTGCGAGCGGCAGCGGTTCGGGAAAGGCGTAGAGCAGCCTCACTACGGCGCCTTGATGCCCTCGATGATAATGCAGTCGCCGAACAGCACCGCATCCGAAGTCACGCCGTGATCGGGAAAGCCGCGCTTCTTGATATTCCTGCGGATCAGGCCCGCGATCCAGTTCTCGAACACCCGCTTGACCCACTGCGGCTTGCGCAGCAGTTCGTTGGCCGAAATCCGGGCAATCCTGACGCCGCCGCCAATCAGGAAGTAATGCAACTGCCAGAAATAGATCGGGGCGATATGCGCATCGTCGATCGGATGCACCAAGACCTTGTCCGGCTCCTGCATCAGCGGGCGGAAGCGCGGGAAATAGCCCGAGACCAGGTATTTCAGGCGCGCGTCCACGGAAAACGTATTGGGCGTGCTGATATAGAGCTTGCCCCCCGGCTTCAACACGCGGCACAGCTCCTTGGTGAAGGTCCAGGGATTGTCGAAATGCTCGATACCCTCGATGCTGAACACGTAATCGAAATGCGCGTCCGGAAAAGGCAGCGGATCGATCACGTCGTGCCTGGTGAAGCGCACCTCCGGGTGGCGAAACAGGAAGGCCTCTTCGTTGATGTCCAGGCAATCGATGTTGTCGTAACCTGCCTTGACCAGCTCCTGCGCAAACGCGCCCTGCCCGGCCGGCACATCGAGGATGCGGCCCTTCGCCGCGCCGCGAAACAGATCGAGCACCGCCGGGTAGTGACTCTCGGTGGCCATCACCTTGAGTTCCGCCCAGTTCTCCTGCGCGCTCACGCCGGATTCCCCATGGTCGCGATGCGCCCAAAACAGTTGTTCATATACTTATCCGTTGCCGTCTTTCGATTCAGGCAGTCTAGCAGAGTGCAGGGTGCGGGCGAACAAGTCGGCCAGCCGCAGAAACACCGATTCCGCAGTGAAATCGGCGATCATCCCGCGGCAGCGCGCGCCCCAGGCTGCCAGGCGTTCGCGCTGCGCCAGCGCCTCGATCACGGCCCGCTCCAGCGCGGGCGCGTCGCCCGCCGCATACACCAGGCCGCAGTCATGGCGCCGGATCCAGTCCGACACGCCTGCAGCATCGCTGCACACGGTCGGCGTGCCCACCGCCGCCGCATCCACGGTCACCATGTTGAGCCCTTCGCACAGCGTCGGATTGACGTTCAGCTCCGCGGCCGCGAGGTGCGCGTAGGTCTCTCGCCCTCTCAGGCGTCCGGTGAGCCGCACTCGCGCTCGCCCCACGCTCGTGTCCAGCAGGGGAAATATGCCCTCCGCCATCCACGGATTTTCCGGTCCGGCGAGGATCCACCAGGCGTCAGGATAGGCGGCGAGCACGCCGGGCCAGGCGCGGGCCAGATCCTGTATGCCCTTGGCGAAGTAATTGTCGGAAAGCGTCACCAGCACCCGCGCGTCCTGCGGAATGCCAAGCTGCGCGCGCACCTGCGCCCGTGCCTGCATACGCTGCGCGAATATTTCTTCGTACACCTCGCGCGGCGCGCCAATCTGGATCGGGATCAGGGTGATGCGTGCAGCATCGGCGCCATCCTTGAGCAGCGCCCGCGCGAGCGAGTCGCACAGCGCCCGCAGCGCGTCGATGTGCCGGATCGAAGTTCGCATCACCCAGTTCAGTTGCGGCGTGCGCCTGCGGCCGTAGCCCATATGGGAACAATCCAGGATGTCGCCCCCGATGTAGCTCGCGACGAGCGGTGTATGCAGCAGGCCGCAGCGCTTGAGCAGCCCGGCGGGCACCGCATAGGAGAAGCCGTCGGTGCAATACACCACGTCCGGCGCGAATGTGCGCACTGCCTCGCGGATCACCCACATGCGGTGTCCGAGGTTGCGGCCGTCGAAAGTTTTGCGGAAATAACGGTCTATCGGAAATGTGAGCACACGCTCCACGCCGCGACCGGGGTGGTACCAGAGCGTGCGCATGCCATCGCCCGGTTCGAAAAAATACTCCGCAGACAAGCGATTCCCGGTCATGCCGTCACGCCGCTCTTCGAGCACGCACACCTCGTAGCCGCGGCGCCGGAACTCGACCAGTATCGGATACTCGCCGCCCCAGCCCAGGGGATGCAGGAACAGGACGCGCATATCAGGCGGGGCGGGAAACGACTTCGCGCCCGAGTTCGACCAGCATCGCGGCGATGCGTCGCGGATCGAGTTGCGCGGTAATCGCGCCGCCTGCGAACGGCGGCACCCCACCCGCGAGGAAGGCTTCGATGGCACGGCCCCAAGCCTCGGGGTCGCGGCCCGGCACGATGGTCGCAGCGCCGACCTCCTGCACCCAGGGACCTGCCCCGACCATGTCGCTGGCGATGGTATGGGTTTCGACCATCGCCGCCTCGACCATCCCGTAGTTGAAAGTGTCGATCACCGATGGCGCGAGCTGCAGATCGGCTGCGGCCAGGTAGCGCTTGACTTCGCGGATATCGATGTTGCCGGTAAAAATCACCTGTGCGGCAACGCCTTCCTCGGCGGCTATCCTTGCCAGGTATTCGCGATAGCTGCCGAGCCCGGGGACCGCCCTGTCCCCGCCGCAGATCATGAGATGCAGCCCGGCGCGGCGCCGCGCGGCGCAGGCGAACCCGCGTATGGCGAGGTCTATCCCCTTGACCGGGACCAGGCGGCACATCGTGATCAGCAGACGCTCCCCCGGCGGGATGCGCCACTCGGCGCAAACCTCTGCGCGCGCGCGCGCCTTGAACACCGGCATGTCTGCTACCGCGTCGATGCGCATCCAGCCGGTGATGTGCAACGGGACCACGCGAATGTGGTCGGGCGCGCAACCCCCGGCAACCAGAGCATCGCGGGTAACGTAGGAGTTCGCGCGGACGAGATCGGCGCTGCGCAGCACCCACAGCTTGACCGCTTCCTTCCAGCGGCTCACCGGCCGCCCGGGAAAGGCGAGCGCGAGGCGCAAATAATCGCTGTCGTGGATGCACACCACCCAGCGCAAGGGCATGAAGCGCGCGAGGAGGGCGACGAAGAACCCGATCCAATCCCCCTCGACGAAATACAGGTCGCAATCGCGGGTGGCGCCGAAGTAGCGCGCCATGGCGACTAGCGTGGTGAAAAAACGCCGGCCGAGCCAGGGCTTGGCGAGCCGGTCGATGAGCCAGGTCCAGGGATTGCGCCGCTCGTGATGAATGACGAAGAAATCCAGCCGCCCCTCGCGGAAGCGCAGGAAGCGCGCCGCGCTCGGCGCGCGGCGGTCCTCGGTATAGACGGCGACATCGTGGCCCAGCGCGCCGAGCGCCTGCGCCATGTCCAGATGAATGGAGTTCCAGATGCCGGGGGCGACGATGCCGATTTTCATGCCTGCGCGCCGGTCATGGGCGCTGCGGCGACCGCGTCGAGCGCGCGCGCTACCCGTTCGCGGAACGCCGCAACAGAAAAGCGATCGAGATGGACCGTCGCCTGCCGCGGGTCCGGTCGCACCGCGCCTGCGAGCAGCCGCTCGAGCAGATGCGCGAAGGAGGCGCCGCCGTCCTGGCGCGGGTCGGTAAAGAAAAATCCGGTCTGGCCGTCGATCACGGTTTCGGTGAAAGGCGGGGCACGCACCGCGAGCACCGGCGTGCCGCAATACTGTGCTTCGATCAGGTTCAGTCCCAGCGCCTCCTTCTCCGGCAATCCGCTCAAGACGAAGTCGAGCTGCGGGTAGACCGCAGCCACGTTTGGCTGGTATCCCCAGAAGCGCACCTGCGTCAGGGCGGGGGCGAGGCTCGCGCGCAAATCGCGCACCGAGGCATAACCGCCGCTGCCGAAGATCTCCAGGCTGACCTGCGGGAATCGGGCGATGACCGGCGCGAGCATGCCGAACATCAGGGGTAACTGTTTGATCGGCGTCAGGCGCGAAACGATGCCTAGCGTCGATCCGGGCCTCTTGCCGAACTCTCGCACAGGCGTCCGCCAACGCCACCAAGGTTCGGTCAAGCCGAGCACGCGGTCGCGCAACTTGCGCCGATCCCAGTCGTATTCGGAGCGCGCGACAATGGCTCCGCCCGGCGCCCCGCGCCGCGGGTCGGCCACGCCATACATGGGTTCGGCAAAGACGTTGCTGTAGCCGCGACCCCTGATGCTGTCCAGCACATGCCGGGACACCGCCAGCAGAAAATGATAGTGCCTGAATCCCGCCGGGTCGCGCTCATACAGGGGCATGTGGACGAAGCCGCACAGCACATGCCGCTCGGCCACCCATTGCGCCGCGGCTGCATCCAGCGCCGTCTGGGTCACGACCAGAGATCTCTCCTGCGGCAGCTTGCGCAGGATTTCGGCGGCGCCATCCACCCGGACGAGCTCCACGCCGGCGGGCAGGAGCGACTCCCAGAAGTCCGCCTTGCGGCTGACGAACAACACGACCCGGTAGCCCAGCTCGATCAGCGCCAGGGTAAAGAAGCGGGTGTAGACCTCGCCGCCGCCGAACTCGTTCTGCAGATTGACCTGGTAGACGCTGCGCGCGGACATGGCACTCACAGCGGAACCTTGAAACTCTCGACCCATTGCGACAACACCAGCAGCGACCACAGCCGGTTGCTGTGCGAGGCGCGGCCCGACAGGTGCTCGTCTACCATGCGCTCGACCGCTTCCTGCCTGAACCAGGGCACCAGCGCTTTTTGCGCGAGCAGGCGCTCGCGCAGCATGGGGCCGAAATCGCTCCTGACCCAGCTTGCGAGCGGCACGGAGAAGCCTTTTTTTTCGCGCTGCATAAAGCCCGCCGGCAGCCAGTCCTTGAACGCCTCCTTGAGGATGTGCTTGTGCCTGCCGGAAGCCGTCAGCTTGTACGAGCCCGGCAGCGAGCAGGCAAATTCGATCAGCTGGTGGTCGAGAAAAGGTGAACGGCATTCGAGCGAGTTCGCCATGCTCGCGATATCCACCTTGAACAGGATGTCTTCCGGGAGATAGGTGGACTGGTCCACGTATAACCAGCGGTTGACCGCGTCGGCGCCCGCGGCGCGCGCCAGCGCCCGCGCCAGATAGTCGCTGGTGGCCGAGCCGCCGGTGGCGCGGGCAAATTCGGGCGTGAGCAGACTGCGCTTTTCGCGGTCGCTGTAGAAGGCGAGCAGGTGCTGGTAGCGCTCGGCTCCGGCCAGATCGAGCATTTCGTCGGCGCGACTCGCCGGAAAGCGCCGGCGCGGTTTGCCCGGATGCGTCAGGTTTTCCACCGCCACGGTGAGCCGGCGCGAGCCGCGCCAGAGCGGCGTCAGACGCCATCGCGCCAGCGTCTCGGCGCGGCGCATATGATAGAACCTGCGGTAGCCGGCGAACACCTCATCGCCGCCGTCGCCGGTCAGGGCCACGGTGACGCTTTTGCGCGCGAACTCGGACACGTAATAAGTCGGCATCAGCGAATTGTCGGCCATCGGCTCGCCCAGATGCTCGACCAGCTGCGGCAGCAGGTCCACTGCCGCGGGCCGCACCGTCATTTCATGGTGCTCGGTGCCGAGGTAGCGCGCGACTTCGCGCGCATAGGGGAGTTCGTTGAAGCGCTCGTCCTCGAAGCCGATGGCATAGGTCTTGACCGGGTCGCCGGCGAGCCGCGCCATCGCCGCTACGGTAATGCTGGAATCGACTCCGCCCGAAAGAAAAGCCCCCAGCGGCACATCGCTGACCAGGCGGATGCGCGTGGCCTCCAGGACTTTCTCGCGCAGCGCCTCGCAGGCTTCGGCAAACGACAAGCGCGAGCGGACCGAATGATCGATGTCCCAGTAGCGCCACACCCGCTCGACCTTGCCTTCGCGCACGATCATGGCGTGCGCCGGCGGCAGCTTCCTCACCGCGGTGAAACCCGATAGCGGCGCCGGGATGTACTGAAAGGTGAGGTAGTGATCCATGGCGGCGTAATCGGGCGCACGCGACAGATCCGGTTTGACCTGGAACAGCGTGGCGATCTCCGAAGCAAACGCGACGCCCGCATCGGATTCGGCGTAGACCAGGGGCTTTACGCCGAGGCGGTCGCGCGCGAGCGAAAGGGTGTGCGTCTGCCGGTCCCACACCGAGAAAGCGAACATGCCGCGCAGCCGCGCGAGGCAGCGCTCGAAGCCGTCGCGCATGAACACGCGCAGCAGCACTTCGGTGTCCGAATGGCCGGCGAAGGTCTCGCCCTGCGCTTCCAACGCGGCGCGCAGCTCGGGAAAATTGTAGATCTCGCCGTTGAACACGATGACGTAACGGCCGTCCGGGCTTTGCATCGGCTGATGGCCGAGCTGCGTCAGGTCGATGATAGCCAGCCGGTTGAAGCCGAGCCCGATCCAGTCGTCGCGCCACACGCCGCCGTCGTCCGGGCCGCGGTGGCGTTGCCGCTGGACCGCCGCGTCCAGGTCGGGCCGGAAGGCGCTGCCTGCGCGGGAGGCGAAACCTAGGATGCCGCACATGGCCTGCGCCCCTCCTGCAACAGCCGTTCCAGCTTCGCCGCATTGGCGGCCCAGGTGAATTCGGCCACGACGCGTTCGCGTCCTGCCGCGCCCAGCGCGCGCATTCTGTCCGGCTGCGCAAGCAATGCTGCGACGGCGCTGCGCCAGGCCTCGACCTCCCCGGCGGGCAGCAATTTGCCGGTTACGCCGGGCAGCACGATTTCGGTCATGCCTCCCTGGCGCGAGGCCAGCACCGGCAGTCCGCAGGCCATGGCTTCGACCAGGGTGATGCCGAAAGACTCTTCCCCCAGCGAAGGCTGCAGCAGCAGGTCAGCCTGCGCGAGCACCTGCGGCAGTTGGTCATGCGGGATGCGCCCGCAGAAATGCACCCGCTCGCCCAAGCCGAGCTGCGCCGCCTGCTCGCGTAGCGACGGCTCTTCCGGGCCCTCGCCCACCACCAGATAGTGCACCTCCTGCGGCAACTGCGGCAGCACCTCGAGGATCACGCGCAAGCCTTTCCAGCCGACCAGCCGGCCTACGCTCGCGAGTACGCGCGCGTTGCCCGGCAAACCCAGGCTCTGGCGCAGGGGCGTTCCGCGCGCGAGCGGTTTGAACTGATCCACGTCGACGCCGTTATGCACCACCTGCACGCGGCGCCCATAGCGCGCCTCGACCTGTGCCGCGTTGTAACGGCTGGTGGACAGCCAATGATCGATGCTGCCGGCGAAAAAGCGGTCTCCGACGTAGAACTCGGTGCCGCCGGAGCGGAATACCGTCTGCGCTGCGAGGCCCCTGCGCCGCGCCTGCCACAGGATGGGAAAATCGAAAGGCTTGTTTACCACCACGGCGTCGTAGCCCGCGCTCACCAGATGCGCCAGCGAATGGCGGCCAAAAGACATGCGCTCCATCAGGCGGCGAAAGCGCGTGCCCAGGTCCGGCCATTCCTGTTCGCGTCGGAACGCAAAGCGCACCAGCCCCAGCTCCTGATGGCGCGGCTCGCCGCCCAGCCCGGCGACAATGCTCACCTGGTGCCCGCGGCGCGCAAGCGCCCGTCCCGCTTCCCAGCAATAGGTTTCCAGGCCACCCTGAATGAAGCTCGCAGTCACGTTGTAGAAGCAGATTTTCATGCGCTTGCCGGCGCGTCTTTCGCATGCCCCGCATATCCCAGCAGCATTCCGGCAATCGCCCAGAACAGCAAGGCGAGATCGCGCTGGAAAAAATCGTTGCTGAGATTGCGCCCGACCACCCCGATGACCAGCAACACACCGCAGATGCCGGCCATAGCGACGCTGCGATCGTCAGCGCGGCTCAATTCCCAGAATTTTCGCAGCAGCGTGAAGAATAGCAAGACAATCGCAATCATCCCGGGAATTCCCATGGCAACACCGTAATTCAGGAACAGATTGTGCGGGTGCCAGAACAAAGGGTATTCGCGGGACACCAGGTCCGGATACGCAGTCTTCATGGTCTGACGGCCGAATCCCTTTCCCGTCAGAGGATGCTCCAGAATACGCTCCGCGACAGCAGGCCAGGTAGTGACGCGCGGATCCTGCGTCCACGAGACCGCATCGCGAGTCGCCGTCGCGCCGACAATCGCCACAACGGACAGGATCACGGCAGCCGCGCCAATCGCCCGCACGCGGCGCGCCGAGATCGCGACAAAACCGCGCGCACGCAACAGATACAGGGCGCATAGCGCCTGCAGCGCAAAAACCAGCCAGAACGCACGCTGCCCAACCAGCACGGCGACAACGAGTTGCAACGCGATCAGGCCCGAAATCACGCCCCAGCGGTGACGCTGCGGCAAAACGCAGCCGGCCCACAGCAGCAGCGGCAGCAGCGCGAGCAAATAGGTGCTGTAACTGCCCGAGCCGCCGGCAAGCCCGCGTTCGTTCCAGTATGCCGAGTCCGAGGAAAAATGCTCCCACAACGCGAACACGGCGAGCACCAGACTGCCGAGGATCAGCGCCTTGACGAAAGACCCGGCGTCTTCCCGAGTTCGAGTCAGGGTAAGGAAACCAAGATATGCGGCCATGGCGTAGCCGATCTCGTTCTTGATCTCGCCCAGCGAGTAGGCGGGGTCGATGGCAGTAGCGAGCGATAACAGCGCGCACCCTCCCCAAAGCAGGAGGACCGTCTTCGCCGGAACTTGCGCAAAACCCTGTTTGTGCCAAATCCACGCACACACGACCAAACCGATCGCAAGAGTCAGCAAGCGCAGCGCCACCGTGCCTGGAAAAGGCAGAATGAAAAGAAACACGGCCAGAGGCAGCAGGCGGACCCGGGGGTTCATGGCCGCACCCCGCGTGCGAGCAGGTCCATTGCCGCCTGCCATACCGCCGCCACCGGAATATCGGCCATGGAGGCTGTGGTGGCCGCACTTTTTCCCGTGAGCGGATGCTCGATCACGGCGCAGGCCGGATGCTGCAGCGGGGCGAGGTTGCGTCCCGGGTAAGCACAATGATACAGCGCCACTATCGGTATGCCCAGCGCGCCGGCGAGATGCGTCGGCCCGGTATCGACACCGATATAAAGATCGAGTTCGGCCATAAGTGCGGCGCTCTGGCGCAGGCTGAGCCTGCCCGCGGCGAGCGCAGCCTGCTGCGGGCAGGCGGCAAGCAAGGGCGCGGCTTTTACTGCCGCCGCCGCATCGCCCAGCAGCAGAAAACGCGCTTCTGCGCGCACGGCTGCAATGCGCGCCATCAAATCCTGAAAGCTGGACACGGGCCAGTCGCGGTGCGCCTTGGTCGGAAAGCTCGCCAGCTGCAGGCCGATCAAGGGCCGGCCAGGGGGTACCTGCGTGGCCAGCCACTGGCGCGCCCAGGTGCGCTCTTCCCCGGTCACGCAATACGCCAGCCGCAGGTCTCCTGCGGCCAGTCCTAGTGACGCCAGCCGCAGGTCTCCTGCGGCCAGTCCTAGTGACGCCGGCCGCAGATTTTCTGCGGCCAGTCCTAGCGAGGCCAGCCGCAAATCACCTGCGGCCACCAAACCAAGCGGTGCAAGCAGCGACAGCCGGTGCAGCACCGCGTGCTGCGGCTCGGACGGCTCTTCGACCAGGTGCGCAAGGCGCCGGTTCAGCGCCGCATCGCGCTGCGGAAATGCGATCACGCCATCGCTCGCGCGCAAGGCGTAGCGCACGAGCGCCGCGTCATGGCCGTAGACCAGCGCAACATCGTAGCGGTTTTTCCCGATCCAGCCGCGAGCCGGCGCCGAGGTCTTGGTGATCGCCTCGAGCACGTCGATAAAGGGCAGGTGCTGCAGCACCTCCAGGCGTTTGGGATGGGCAAGCACGGTCAGCCGGCCTTGCGGGATCGCGGCCTTGAGCGCGCGCAGGGCCGGCGTCGCGAGCAGCGTGTCGCCGATGCGCGCCACGATGATCGCCAATACATCTGCGTCGGGCCGGATCACGCTGCCACGCTGCGAAAAACCGCTTCCATGCTGTCGAGCATGCGCTCGCGCGAGCAGCGGCCGCGCACCCAGGAGCGCGCGGCCTGCGCCAGACGCTCACCCAGCGCAGGCTCACCCAGCAGGCGCTCGATGGCGGCGCGCAGGGCGTCCGCGTCCTGCGGCGGCACCATCAGCCCGGTTTCCTCGTGCCGCACCAGCTCGCCTATGCTGCCGACGGGAGTGGAAATCACTGGCACCCCCACGGCCATGGCCTGCATCAGTGCCTGCGGCACGCCCTCGTTGGCATAGGAGGGCAGCGCGAACACGTCCAGCGCCTGCAGCCAGGGCATCACCTCGGCCTGATTGCCCGGCATGAGCACGCGCTCCTCCAGGCCAAGTCGCGCGACTTGCTGCCTCAAGTTGTCCCGCCCCGGTCCGTCGCCGACCAGCAGCAGACGCGCATCCTTCTGTTTCAGGCCGGCGAAGGCCTCCACCAGGTAGCGGTGTCCTTTCCAGCTGCGCAGGGTAGCAACGATGCCGATGCAAGCTTGCGCCGGATCGAGGCCCAGGCGCGCTTTCGCCCGCGCCCGGTCCGCCGGCGCAAAGCGCTCGAGGTCGATCCCGGTTGGCACCGAAACAATCGACTCCGGGCGAAAGCGATTGTCGCGGATCAGTTGCTCGCGCAGGCGCTCGCCGGCAGTGATGACGCGGCGGGTGGCCGACTGGTACAGCCAGCGCGTGGCGATGTTGTCGGGGATGGCGGCCGAGATGTGGCGGGTGCGCACCAGCGCGGGTCGCGGCTTCATGCCCAAGAGCGCCAGCGCAGCGAGCCAACTGTCGGTGGAACTGTGGCTGTTCAGCACGTCGCAGCCCGCGGGTGCGAGCCAGGCGCGCATGGCGCGCAGCCCGGGGAGCCCCTTGCGCGCGATCGGCAAGGCCACCGCGGGCACGCCGCGCCTGGCCGCCTCCTCGTGTATGCGCGCCTCGCGTGGACACAACAGGGTCACGCGGTGACCGCGCTCGAGCATGCCGGCGGCTTCCTCCAGCACGCGGATCTCCTGCCCGCCCCAGCCGCAGGAGGACTCGCTGTGAACGATATGCATCGCCCGGCGACTGCCTCAAATAGCCGCGGAAGACCGGCCGCGCGCGCGGGCTCCGTCCTGCTGCCGCTCGGGCGCATCGTCTTCGACCGCAAATTGAATTTTGTACAGGTGCGCATACAGCCCATCGCGCGCCAGCAGCTCGGCGTGCGAGCCGACTTCCGCAATCGTGCCTTTTTGCAGCACGACGATTCGGTCCGCCTTCTCGATGGTGGACAGACGGTGGGCGATGATCAGCGTGGTGCGGCCCTGCATCAGGGTTTCCAGCGCCGCCTGCACCACCCGCTCCGACTCGGTATCCAGAGCCGAGGTGGCTTCGTCCAGGATCAGCACCGGCGCATTCTTCAGCAGGGCGCGGGCGATCGCCAGGCGCTGCCGCTGCCCGCCCGAGAGGCGCACGCCGTTTTCGCCGATCATCGTCTGCAGGCCCTGCGCCATTTCGCGGATGAACTCCATCGCATGCGCAGCCTCGGCGGCGGCGGCAATCGCGGCCTCGCTCGCGCCGGACAACGGGCCGTAGGCGATATTGGCCGCAACCGTATCGTTGAACAGCACCACGTCCTGGCTGACCAGGGCGAGATTGGCGCGCAGGCTCGCCAGGGTCAGCGTCTGGGTATCGATGCCGTCGAGCAGAATGCGCCCTGCGCTGGGTTGATAGAAGCGCGGAATCAGGTTGGCCAGCGTCGTTTTTCCACCGCCCGAGCCCCCTACCAGCGCGACCGTTTCGCCCGGCGCGATGCAAAGATTGACGTCGGCCAGCGCCAGCCGGGTGGCGTTGGGGTAGGAAAAGCGCAAATGCTCGAACTCGATCCGGCCCTGCGCGCGGCCTATGCTCTGCGTGCCGCTGTCTTCCTCGGGCGGCTCGTCGATGATGGAAAACACGCTTTCGGCCGCCGCCAGGCCGCGCTGCAGCGACGAATTGACTCCGGTAAGGTGCTTCAACGGCGTGAGCAGCATCAACGTCGCCGTCATGAACGACACGAAACTGCCCACGGTCACCCCGTTGGCGCCGCTTTGCTGCGTGGAATAGTAGACGATGACCGCGACGGCGATGGCGGCACATACCTGCACCAGCGGCACCGACGCTCCGGCGGCGATGGTCTGGCGCATGGCGAAATCGCGCATGCGCTTGATCGCGGCGCCGAAGTGGTGCTGCTCGTACGCCTGGCCGCCGAACACCTTTACCACCTTGTGGCACTCGATCGCCTCGTCCAGCACGTGGGTGATGTCCCCCATCGCCTGCTGTGCATTGCGGCTCACTTCGCGCAGCCGGCTGCTGAACGACCGGACCACCAGGGCGATGATTGGGCCTATCACCAGCGTGATCAGCGACAGCTTCCAGTCGAGGTAGAACATCCAGGCCAGCAGTCCGACGACGGTGAGGGAGTCGCGCACCATCACCGTCAACACCGTGGTCGCGGCCGCGGTGACGCCGGTCACGTCATAGGAAAGCTTGGAAATCAGCGCACCCGAGGAGGCGTCGTCGTAATAGCGCGTGGGCAGGTTGACCAGCCGGCCGAACATCTCGGCGCGCAGATCGAGCACCACCCTGTTGGATACCCAGTTGAGCGCGTAGTCGCTGGCAAAGCCGAACACACCGCGCACCAGGAACAAGCCGACCAGCGCGAACGGAATCAGGCGGATGGTGGTGGCGTCCCTGTTGACGAAGCTGCCGTCCAGAAGCGGCTTCATCAGCGCCGGGAACACGGGCTCGGTCGCCGCCACCAATACCATGGTCAGGATCGACAGGGCGAACATGCGCCAGTACGGCGCGACATAGCGCAGCAGGCGCAAGTACAGGACCCGGCTCTTGGTTTCGGCAACGGCCATGGATTGGTGCGCGGTTCGACGGAAAATTTTCTAATTATATCAGAGCCCTAACGCTAGCGCGGCGAGTTCCAGCGCGATGAAGGTCGATCGGTGTGCGCATAGGCACGCCGCGCCACGGGCCGGGGAGTGCAAGCCTCGTTTCCTTCTTGGCATCCCTGCACCAGGACGTGCAATAATTCCACCATGACACGAATCGTCGGTCGGCAAAATCGTTCGGAATTCATCCTCGACCCCGTCGAGGCGTGGCATCGCGGGAGACAACTCGACCTGATGCTGGCGCAGTCGCAACCCGCGCGTCCGCGCGGCGTAACCCGCGGGACGCACGCCGCGTTCGAGCGGCTCGACGAAGCACGCAGTGTCAAAGCGGCGCGGCGCCTGAATCGGGGTTAAGCCTTACCCGCGCGCGTGGACGCAAACGCCGACCCGCTGCTGAAACTGCTGCAACGCTTTCAGAATGAAGGCGTGAAATACATCCTTGTGGGTGGCCATGCGGTACGCCTCAACGGTTTTCTGCGTAGCACTGAGGACATCGACATCCTGCTGCCTGCCTCCATCGAGAACGGCAGACGCGTCATCAAGGCTTTGAATTTCCTTGCCAGCGCCGCCGAGCTGCGGCCCGAGTGGTTCGCCAGCAGCGCGGATGAGCCGGAGAATATCCGCGTTGCGGACGATCTGCTGATCGATCTGCTGTTTGCGGCGAATGGCGAAACCTATGAATCGCTCCAGGCGCACGTGCGCACGCTCAGCGTGGACGATGTGGACATCAACACGCTCGATATCGAGGGCTTGCTCAAGACCAAGACCAGTTCCCGCGACAAGGACCAGATCGACCGGAGGGCCCTGTCGCAGATCCTGGCTAAATTGAAGGCCCGCTAAGGCGGGGGTCCAAAGTCGCAGCATTTTCGAGCGGGGGCATAGTCAGAGAGAGGTTGCTGTGGAACAACTCTGTTATATATATTGATACATATGCCGCCGTCATCGGAATCTGTTCCCACGCTCGGTGAGAAGTTCTCGGTGCTGGTTGAGAGGATCGCCGAATGCAAGCTCAACAACACAGAAAGCCTCTACACCAACCGGGGCTCCCCGGCTACTTGGATTCGATCACTCGCGCGTAGAGTTCGGTCAGCTTTAGCGCCATCGCATCCAGCCCGTACGGCTCCACCCTCCGCCGCGCTGCGGCGCCCATTTTTACCGCCTGCCCGGCCGCGGCGGCCAGATTGAGGCAGCGCGCGAGTTCGACCACGTCGAGCGCGTCGCGGCAGATGTAGCCCTCGACGCCGCTTTCGATGAACTCGGCCGCGCCGCACTGCAAGGTGGTGACGAGCGGCAGCCCGCAGGCCATGGCTTCCAGCGCGGCGTTGGGGAAGGGATCGTACAGGGTAGGCAGGACGAAGCAATCGGCCATGCCGTACCAAGGCTTCACGTCCTTTTGGGCGCCTGTGAAATGCACGCGATCGGCAAGCTTCCTGTCTCTCGCCGCGCTCTGCGTGAGCGCAAGCTCCCGGTCCTCGCCCACCACGATCAGGTGCGCGCCGCGCACGCCGGTCATCGCGCGCAGCAATTGCGGCACACCTTTGCGCGCGAAGCCGGAGCCTACGAACAGGAACACCATTGCCGAATCGGCGATGCCGAGTTCAGCGCGTTTGCGCGCGCGCCACTCCTCGCGCAGCGCCGGATTGAAGGCGGCGAGGTCGACGCCGTTGTAGATCACGTGCAGCTTGTCCTCGGCCAGGCCGAAGTGGCGGCGCACCTCCTCCTTGACCATGTTCGAGTTGCAGATCACCGCGCGCAGGCGCGGGTTCTCGAACAGGCGCTTTTCGGCGGCCTTCGTATATAGATGGTAGGGATTGAGCGCGAGGGTGATGCGCTCAAGCGGTCCGGCCGCCCGGGCGCGGTTGGCGAGCCACTGGCGATGCACGCCGTCGCCGGCGCGATAAACATCGCAACAGGCGATGCGCTCGTGCGACTGCACCAGGTCGAAGGCATTTGTCTTGAGCGCGGCGCAGACGGAGCGCGCAAAGCCCCAATCCCGCCATACCCGGCCGATATAGAAAGGGTCGCAGCGGATCAAGCGCACTTCGCCGGCAAGCGCTGCCGCTCCCAGCCAGGCCCGCGCGAACAGGGTCATTTCCACATCCTGCGCCGCAAGCGCTGTCATCGCCCGCTCGACGAAGCGCTCGGCCCCGCCGTACGGATTGTAGCGCTGGCGTATCAGGGCAATTTTCAAAAGCGCGACTGCAGGGCTTGCACCGCTTGCAGCACCGCGGACACGGGCAGGGTGGTCAGACATTCGCTCACCTTGCCGCCGCCGCAGCCGTCGTTGCCGCAGGGACGGCAGGCATGGTCGGACGCGACCACGCGGTGCGGCACCTGCCAGGGTCCCCAGTCAAACTCGCCGCTGGGCCCGAACAGCACCACCACCGGCGTCTGCATCGCGCTGGCGATATGCATGGGTGCCGAATCGACACCAACAAAAAGCCTGGCATTGCGCGAAACTGCACCCAGTTGCTTCAGCGTGAGCTTGCCGCAAAGATCGGCGAACGGTGTCGTCGCCAGTGCACGGATGCGCGCAACTAGTTCGAGTTCCTCCGCATCCGGCGCCGCGGTGACAAGCACGCGCTGCCCAAGAGCCTGCAGCTTGTCAATCAGGTCGGCGGTTTTCTCGGCCGGCCAGCACTTGAATTGCCAGCGCGAGGCCGGATGCAGATGAATATAGCCACCCTCTGCGAGTCCCAGATTATCCAGCATACGAGTCACTTCGCGCTCTGCTTCTTCGCCCGGCACGAAGCAGAGCTTGCGCTCCGACTTCCCTGGCTGCACACCGATGCGGCGTAACGCATCCAAGTTCGTCTCGACCACGTGGCGACGGCCGTTCATGGGCAAGGGATAGATGTGCGTGAAACTGTTCTTCCACCAGTTGCGCACGCGGGGATGATTGGCGGCGATGCTATGGCGCGGCGCGAGCAGGCGCGCAAGCCAGGCGCCGCGCGGATGCTCGGACAGGTGGATGAGCAATTCGTACTTGCGCTCGCGCAGTTGCTGCAGCAGTTCCCATTCGCGCCGGGCCTGCTCGGCGAGGCCCAGCGTTTTCCAAGTGCGGTCGATTCCGAACATCTGCGACACGGCCGGATTGCCGGCAAGCATCGGGGCGGTGTCAGCGTATACCAGCGCGTCGACCTCGACATGCGGTGCGTGGTTCTTCAGCACCGAGAACACCGGCGAGGCGAGCAGCACGTCGCCGTGGTGCCGCAGTTTCGTCACCAGCACCCTGCGGATGCTCCGTAGATCGACGCCATCTTTCAGCATGGCGTCACAATAGCAGAGAACCCCAGGGCGGAGAACCCTAGCGCAGCTCTGCGAGCAGGCGCTCGAGGTTCAAATGCTCCGTCATCGCGTCGGCCAGGCGATCGATGCTCGCTTCACGCAATGCGCCGTAGTCCAGCGCCAGCGGATGTTCCAGGCCGGCCCAGGCGAGCAGCGCAGCGCACGCTTCGGGCGCGTCGAACAGGCCGTGCAGGTAAGTGGCCAAAATCTGTCCGTCCGCGGACAGCGCGCCGTCGCGACGGCCGTCGTCGAGCTCGATCGCGGCACGCGCGAGCGCCGGCCCCGTCGAGACGCCCATGTGGATCTCGTAGCCGGCAACGCGCGCGCCCGAGCCGATAAGCCGCCCGCCCACCTGTTGCAAACGCTTTTGCGAATCGAGCGTGGTCTCGAAATCGAGCAGACCCAGGCCCGGCCGGCTGCCCGCGCTGCCTTCAAGGCCGTGCGGATCGTGCATTCGCGCGCCAAGCATCTGCATGCCGCCGCAAATGCCGATCAGCTTGCCACCATAGCGCAAATGCCGCGCAATGCGCGGTGCCCAGCCTTCCCGGACAAGCCAATCCAGATCGGCCTGCACGTTCTTCGTGCCAGGCAGGACAATCAGGTCGGCCGGCGGAATGCGCATGCCCGGCCCGATGAATTGCAGATCGACCTGCGGGTGCGCGCGCAATACGTCGAAATCGGTATGGTTGCTGATGCGCGGCAACACCGGCACGACCACGCGCAGGCGTTCGCCTTCTGCCCTGTTGCCCTGCTCGGTCTTGATCGCGTCCTCGGCATCCAGGTGCATGCCGTGCAAATAAGGAAGCACCCCAAATATCGGCTTGCCGGTTTTTTGCTCCAGCCATTCCATACCGGGCTTGAGCAGGCCGATCTCGCCGCGAAAACGATTGATGACGAAGCCGCGAATACGCCCCTGCTCCGAGGCGGACAGGCATTGCAGCGTTCCGACGATATGGGCGAACACGCCGCCACGGTCTATGTCGGCGATCAGAATTACCGGACAATCGACCGATTCCGCGAAACCCATATTGGCAATATCGCGCTCGCGCAGGTTGACTTCCGCCGGGCTGCCGGCGCCCTCGACCAGTACGCATTCGTATTGCGCACGCAGCCGATGGTAGGACTCGAGTACCGCCGCCATCGCGAGCGGCTTGTACTCGTGGTAGGCGCGCGCATCCATCTCGATGCGCGCCTTGCCGTGGATGATGATCTGCGCGCCGGTATCGGAATTGGGCTTGAGCAGCACCGGATTCATGTCCGTGTGCGGCTCGACCCCGGCGGCCTGCGCCTGCAGCGCCTGTGCGCGGCCAATCTCGCCGCCGTCGACAGTGACCGCGCTGTTCAGTGCCATGTTCTGCGGCTTGAACGGCGCCACGCGCGCGCCGCTCCTGCGAAGCACCCGGCATAGCCCGGCCACCAGCGTGCTTTTCCCCGCGTCCGAGGTCGTACCTTGCACCATCAGGGCGCCGGCGAGGCGTGCAGCGTTCATCGTCTACGCTTCGCCCGTGCCTGGTCGAGGTTCTCGCACATCTGCTGCGCGCCGTCGAGCACGCGTGGCGTGTGGCGGCTGATGAGGTCGGTGTGGATGACGAACAGGTTATCGCGCTTCACCGCGAGGATGCGAGGCCAGGCTTTCCAGTTGTCGAGGTTGTCGCGCATATTGGGCTCGGCGGTCGCGCCGGCGATCACTTCGGGATCCGCCGCCAGCACCGCCTCGGTGGAAATCACCGGCGCGAGCTGCTTTAAGCCCGCCATCACGTTTCGCCCGCCGCACAGTCGAATGACGTCGCTGATGAGGTGATCGTCGTTGATGGTCATCAGCGGCTGCTCCCAGATCTGGTAGAACACCCGCACCGGCGCGCGCCCGGCATAGCGCTTGCGCAACTCCGCCTCGCGCGCCCTGAAAGCGCGGACCACCGACGTGGCCACCGCCTCGGTGCCGGCGAGGCGGCCGAGCCGCTCTATAGAACGCGGGATGTCCGACAAGCGGTTCGGTTGGTCGTAGAACACCGGGATGCCGAGGCTCAGCAGCTTGTCGAGCTGGCGCTGCGCGTTGCCGTGCTGCCACACGAGGATCAGGTCGGGCTTGAGGTCAACGATGCGTTCCAGGTCGAGCAGCGCGCTGTCGCCGATGCGCGCCACGGCTTTGGCGCCCTCCGGATAGCTGCTGTATTCGACCACGCCGACGGCCTGCTTGCCGGCGCCCGCGGCGAACAGCAGTTCGGTCAGGTGGGGCGCGAGGCTGATGATGCGCTGCGCCGGAGCTTTGAGTGTCACAGTGCGACCCGCGTCGTCGGTGACGCGGATTTCGGCACCGGCCGAGACGCCGGCCAGGGTCAGTGCGGCCGCGAGCATACATCGCGGGAGCAGCATCTTCAATCCGGCACGAACAAGGTGCGGCCCGCGGCCTCGATGCGCGCGACGCGGTGGCCAAACGCCGCTGATAAATCGTCCTCGGCCATCACCGCCGCGATCGCCCCGCTGCGCACCGCCCCCTGCGGCGTGAGCAGCAGCGCGTGGCTGGCGAAACGCGCGGCGAGGTTGAGGTCGTGCACCGTGAACAGCACGCCGCGGCCGCGCTCGCGCGCGAGCAGGCGCAGGTGTTCGAGCACCATGAGCTGATGGTGCAGGTCGAGGTGGGACACCGGCTCGTCGAGCAACAGCAGCGGCGCATCCTGCGCGAACAACGCGGCCAGCGCCACGCGCTGGCGCTCGCCGCCGGAGAGGGTGAGCACGTCGCGCCCGCCGAACCCGGTGAGGTCCACCAGCGCGAGCGCGGCTAGCGCTACCTCGCGGTCGCCCTCGTCCTCCCATTGCCAGCGCGAAAGATGCGGGTGGCGGCCGAGCATCACGCAGTCGAGCACGCTGGAGCTGAACGCGTCGTGGAAGGACTGCGGCAGGAAACCGCGCTGCAGCGCCGCTTCGGCCGGGGTCCAGGCGGCCAGATCCTTGCCGGCCAGGCGCACCGCCCCGCCCTGCGCCTCGCGCAGGCCCATCAGAGTATGCAGCAAGGTGGTCTTGCCCGCACCGTTGCGGCCTAGCACGCACCAGAGTTCGCCCGGCTGCACGCCGAAATCCAGATCGTGCACCAGCGTGCGCGTGGCCACGCGCAGGCTCAGGTCGTTCGCTTCGAGCAGGGGCGCGCTCATGCCGCGCCCGCCGTGCGTGGACTGCGCGTGAGCAGGAACATGAACGCGGGCACGCCGAGCACCGCAGTGATCACGCCCACCGGCAGTTGCTGCGGCGCGAGCACGCTGCGCGCCACGGTATCGGCGAGCAGCAGCAGCGTGCCGCCGGCAAGCGCGGCGGCCGGCAGCAGCACGCGCTGGTCGTTGCCCAGAGCGAGCCGCAGGGCGTGCGGCACCACCAAGCCAACGAAGCCGACCGGGCCGGCGGTAGTGACGGCCAGAGCCGTTGCGGCAGCGGCGACCAGGTAGACGGCACGCCGCAGCGCCGCCACGCGCACGCCGAGCGAATGCGCCAGCGCCTCGCCGCGCAGCAGCACGTTGAGATCGCGCGCCAGCGGAACCATGACGACGAGCGCGGCGGCGAGCACGAGCATCGCGGGCGTCCATGACTCGGCGCCGTTCAGGTCGCCCATCAGCCAGAACAGCATGCCGCGCAGCCTGGACTCGGAGGCGACGGTGAGCATGATGGTGATGACCGCTCCCCAGCCGGCGGCCAGGATCACGCCGGTGAGCAGCAGGCGCGGCGAGGCGTCGTGCGCGCCGAACATCTGGCGGCGGGCGAAGTCGCGCCGCGCCAGCGCGAACACCAGCGCAATGGCCGCGAGCGCACCCGCACCCGCGCCGAGGTTGACCCACAGCGCACCGAAGCCCAGCATCATCGCGCCGAGCGCGCCCACCGAGGCGCCGCCCGACAGGCCGAGCACGTAGGGGTCGGCGAGGGGATTGCGCAGCAGCACCTGCATCAGCGCGCCGGCGAGCGCGAGCAGGCCGCCGGTGGCGAACGCGGCCAGCGCGCGCGGCAGGCGCAGGCGCGTAACGATGTCGCCGGCGGGGCTGTCCTGCGGCGAGACGAGGGCCTGCAGGAGTTCAGCCGGCGCGAACCGGCTGCTGCCGATGGCGAGCGCTACGCCGAACGCCGCGAGCGCGCCGGCGGCGAGGACAAGCCAGATGAGCAATGCCCGACTCAATCCAGTCCACGATTCGTTGCGCATACGTCTGCAATCACAGGAAACCCGGTACCGGTAGCTTACCGGAACCGGTACTCCGCGGTGAACAGGAAGTGACGTTCCGCCATCGGGTAGGCGTTAAAGTTCGTCGCCGCGGCCCCGCCTCCACGAATCGCATAGGTGTAGTACTTCTTGTCGGTTAGATTGTTACCGGCCAGGGCAAAATTCCACGGGCCGATTGCGTGGGTGAGCTTCAGGTCCGCCGTCAGATAGGAAAGCATCTGCCCGCCGGCAAAATTATTGGCCTGGTCGTTATCGTAGTACTGCTTGCCGACGTACGCCAGCGCGCCGGCGACACGCGTCTTGTCCGCGACCGCCCAGCTGACGCCCAGCTTTGCCTGGTTGCGCGGCACCAGCGGCAGGTTCTTGCCGCTCACGTCCACCCCTCCATACACACCTTCGCGAAAGATGGCGCGCGCATGTGTATAGCTGCCGAACAAATCGAAGCGCTCACCAAGCTTACGACTCCCTTCAAGTTCAATTCCGTCGCGCCGCGTCGGCGACAGGTTCATGTTGACAAAAGTGAGCGCATTGAAGTGGATTTCGTTGCGCAGATCCATGCGGTACAAGCTCACGCGAAGGCGGCCGCGGACGGACTTGTGCTCCAAGCCGATTTCGTGGTCGCGCGAGGTTTGCGGTTCGAGCGGCGTCAGGATGGAATCGAACACCGGGCCGCCGAACTGATTATAGATCTCGTCCACGGTCGCCACGCGAAAGCTCGCACCGAGCTTGCCGTATAGCGCGAGTGCCGGGGTGAAATTGTGCCGCAGCGCGAGCTCCCAGGCGCGCGCACTGCGCGTCTGAGAGGTGTTCGCGTAGCTTGCCGGATTCGCGCGGTCATTGGCGGATATTTCCACGCGCTGCAGGCGCGCACCCAGTGTGAGTTTGGTCGCAGCTCCTAACGCAGTGTGATTCTGCACATAATAGGCGCGGTCCTTTTGCGTCGCGGCCAGGTTCACTTGCGGCGCGCCCAATTGTTCGAAGCGGGCGGCGCGCAGCGCGTTGTAATCCCAGATGTCCGCATCCATGCCGACAATAAGAACATTGTCACGCCCCAGCAACTGATAGGGCTTCTTGACGCGTGGTGTGAGCGCCCAAACCTTGGCACGGGTGTCGGTGAAAGTGCTAAAACCAAAGCCGGAGTAGTCATCGAAAAAACCGATGCGCCTGGTATCCCGATATGAAAGGTCGACCGCAAGCTCGGCGGAGTCGAATTCAAAGCGACCCGAGAGCATGGCCTGCTTGCCATCACGCGCGCTGTAATCGCCGGGCGTAGCGGTGCCGCGCGGATCGGAGTCCAGTTGCGCCTTGGTGCGCGCTCCGGGCAAGCGCAGGCTCTGGTTGTCCAGCCCGAACTTGAATACCAAGCCGCCGCGAATCCCGGTCCAGCGCAGATCGCCCAGCAGGTTGCCCTGCTCCAGGCGATTGTTGACCCGGTAGTTGTCCGAGTTGTACTGGCTGGCGTTCAGCGAAAAACCGGTGTTGGTCCCGGCAAGATTGACTGTGCCGCGCACGTCGTTCGTGTTGTAGCTGCCGTAGCTCGCCCCGGCGACCGCACTCTTGTCGCCCGCGATTGGCGAACGGGTGATGATGTTGATCGCGCCGCCAGTGGCGCCTCCGCCATACAGCACCGCGCCGCCGCCGCGCTGGATTTCGACGCGCTCGATCGCCTCGAGCGGAATAGCCGACCACCGCACAGTGGTCAGCTCGATGTCATTCAGGCGCTGTCCGTCGAGCAGCACCAGTGTGTTCTGATCGCCGCTCACGCCGAAGCCGCGCATGTCGAGCGCCACATCCGGACTGCCGCTGTTATTGCGCGTATTGATGCCGGCGTAGCGCGACAGCAGGTCGGGCAGAGTCGCTGCCGCGCTGTTCGCGATCTGTTCACGGGTGATGACCGTGACCCCGACCGGGTGCTCGAGCTGTTTTTCCGGAAAGCGCGTGGCCACGACCACCACGGCATCTTCGTCGGCGAACGCCTGCGTCGCCAGGGCGAGCGCGATGGCGGAAATAACTGATTTGGAATGCATGATTTTCCCCCGCAGCCGGCGTCCCCGCAGGCTGCACAACTGAAACAACAAAGGAAACGCGGGGGGGAAATCAGAACCGCAACCGGCGCACCGCGTCCCCGCAGTGTTTCCACTTGTCGCGCAAGGCCGGTCTCCGGGCTCGTGGGATTGGATCTGTCGCCTTCCCGCAAGCGCTTGCTTGCAGTGGCATCGTGGCAGACCCGCGCTCACATACCGTTGCGGGGGCAGCACAGGCTTGGGCGTGCATGCACGCGGTACCTGTTTCCCGTTTCACCCGCCGGCAGGAATCGCCGGCGGACACCTCGAACGAGTGCAGCGATTCTACACACTATCGCGGGCATAACAAGAAAAATGTGCATCTGCGGAAGCGCAAACACTGCGGTCCGGGCGTGGATCGGGCGCGCTTTCGAACCCAGTGCGGCAACGAATCGATGGCCTCGAAATCTTGCGCTCGTTCAATGAAATAGGGTGGCTTGTTCATCATGGAAAGAGCATTGAGAATTGCCTGTTATTACTTGACTTGTCACGATTTTTGAAACTATAGTGTTGCGATGGATGCGGAATTCGACACGCTCGATGGCAAAATCGACCAGTTCCTCCAATTGTGCCAGCGCCTGAAGACGGAAAACAAGGAATTGAGGCTACAGTTGCTGTCAGCGCAAAATGACGTTAAACGCCTTGAAGGCAAGGTTGAAGGTGCCAAGACCCGCCTCGAAGCGCTGCTGCGCCAGATCCCGGAATGAGTGAAAAAGCCAAAACCCTCGATGTCAACATCATGGGCCGAAATTATCGGGTCACCTGTGCTGATGACGAACGCGAGGCGCTGCTCGCCGCGGTTGCCTATGTCGACAAAAAAATGACTGACATCAAGGTGGCGAGCAAGGTCGCCGGCACCGAGCGCATCGCCGTCATGGCCGCGCTGAATATCGCCAATGAACTACTCTCTGTAAAACTTGGCGGTGGCTTTGACATCGCGGAATTAAAGCGTAGAATGAATTCAGTGCAGTCGAAGCTCGATCAGGCGCTATCGCAGCAGGATTCCCTGTTCTAGATCGCGCGCGGGCGGGCCAGACCGCAAAAAGTTTCCCTGCGATGCTCGTTTAGGCCATATATTCCTTGAACCAATATATGTGCTGGGGTTGCGGACCATAGCGCCACTTTTGTGCGCGTCCCTACGCCTCGCGCGACTGTGGATGTACCTGCGGTGGCCGGAACGCGACCACTCTGGACTGCAGGTTCAGAGGATGCGGGCCTGACGGCATTTGCGGGGAATCCAATACCTCATCAATCGCAGACCTCGTGTCTGCGATTTTTGTTTGTACAGGTCCTCGCAATGCGCTACTGGCTGATGAAATCCGAGCCCAACGAGTTCAGCATCGACGACCTCGCGCGCGCGCCGCGGCACAGCACGGCCTGGTTCGGCGTGCGCAACTACCAGGCGCGCAATTTCATGCGCGACCAGATGCAAATCGGCGACCGCGTGCTGTTCTATCATTCGAGTTGCGCGCAGCCGGGAATCGCCGGCCTGGCGGAGGTCTGCGCCGCGGCCTATGCGGACGAGACCCAGTTCGACCGGAGCAGCAAGTACTACGATGCCAAGGCCACGCGCGACAACCCGCGCTGGGTAAACGTGGCGGTGAAGTTCGTGAAAAAAACCCGGCTCCTCGGCCTGGCTGAACTGCGCGAACACAAGGAGCTGGCCGGCATGAGCCTGCTGGCGCGTGGCAACCGCCTGTCCATCACGCCGGTCGACCCGGACCAATGGAAGTTGATCACCACCAAACTGCTCAAATGACATGACCAGGCTGAAAAACGACACGCTGATCCGCGCGCTCTTGCGCCAGCCGACCGAGTACACACCGGTGTGGCTGATGCGCCAGGCCGGCCGTTACCTGCCGGAATACAACCAGACGCGCAGCCGCGCCGGCAGTTTTCTTGGCCTGTGCAAGAACCCGGGCTATGCCACCGAAGTCACGCTGCAGCCGCTGGCGCGGTTCGAACTCGACGCCGCCATTCTGTTCTCCGACATCCTCACCGTTCCCGACGCGATGGGCCTGGGGCTTTACTTCGCCGAAGGCGAGGGGCCGAAGTTCGAACGGCCGCTGCGCGACGAGTGGGCAATCCGCGACCTGGCCGTGCCCGACCCGGGCGCGGAACTGCGCTATGTGCTCGACGCGGTCAGCGAAATCCGGCGCGCGCTTGCGGGCAGCGTGCCGCTGATTGGCTTCGCCGGTAGTCCGTACACCCTCGCCTGCTACATGGTCGAGGGCCGCGCCAGCGACGATTTCCGCACTATCAAGACCATGCTCTACGCGCGTCCCGATTTACTGCATCGCATCTTGGAAGTGAACGCACAGGCCGTGACCCATTACCTCAACGCCCAGATCGAGGCCGGCGCACAAGCCGTGATGATCTTTGATACCTGGGGCGGAAACCTGTCGCATGCGGCCTATCGCGAGTTTTCGCTCGCCTACTTGCAGCGCATCATCGCCGGCCTCAAACGCGAGCAGGCGGGCGCGCGCGTTCCGGCCATCGTGTTCACCAAGGGCTGCGGCAACTGGCTCGAAGACATCGCCGCCATCGGCTGCGATGGTGTCGGCCTCGATTGGAGCGTGGACATCGGTCAGGCGCGGGCGCGCATCGGCGATCGTGTTGCGCTGCAGGGCAACCTGGACCCGGTGGTGCTATTTGCAGCCGCAGAAGTGGTGCAGCGCGAAACCGAAAAAATCCTCGCTTCCTTCGGCCATGGCAGCGGCCATGTATTCAATCTCGGCCACGGCATTTCCCAATTCACCCCGCCGGAAACGATCAAAATTCTGGTCGATTGCGTACACCAATCGAGCCCGCGCTATCACGGCAACAGCGTCAACCTCCGCGCCAGCTAAGGATTTGTGCGGGTTCCGCAAACCTTGACTTATGCACAACACCGTGCTCCCGCCCGATTTTACTGGCGAAAACAGTCGCGCCTCTGGCGAGAGAGCGCAACAGCATGTTTACAAACAGATAAATGCCTAGCTGCAATTTTGAGCAGCCGAAGAAATTCCTTACGGCAAAGACGGTTACAGCGAGATTACAAATTTATTCACAAAGTTACCCACAAAAATTGTGCACAACCTTAGTTCCCCTTTGGCAATAGGGTGATGCAGCCGTTTCCAGATAAAACGCTTCAAATTGCTCGCGTAGCTTCCCGGGCCGATTTTTTTTTCACTGGCGGCAAATGAACATACTGCGCGTCGCACTCGACCTGCCGCTGCCGCACCTGTTCGATTACCGTTGTGCCGAGGTGAGCGATACCGACATCGGCATGCGCGTGCTGGTGCCATTCGGCAACCGGCAGGCGGTGGGTGTGATCGTCGACGTCACCGACAGTTCGGACGTCGCCAGCGAAAAATTGAAGTCGGCGGTGCGCATCCTGCGCGAAACCCCGGCGCTCGGGCGCGACTGGCTGGAACTGGCGCAATTCTGCAGCGGCTATTATCACCGGCCCTTGGGCGAGGTCATTTTTAACGGCTTGCCGGTGCGGCTGCGCAGAGCCGCCGCCGCGCCAGCGCTCAAGCAGGCAGTCGCTTACCGCCTCAACGCCGGCGGACGCGAGGCGCTGGCGCAATTGCCCGCACGCGCAAAGGTGAAGCGCGCGCTGCTCGAAGCCCTGTCGCGGTCCGATTGTTCGGAGCAGGCGTTGCTGGCCCGGAGCCAAAGCGCGAAAAAAATCCTGGCCGAACTCAGCACCGCCGGATGGATCGAGCGCTATCAACCGCCACCGCAGGCGAGTGCCGGCGGTTTCGTCGAGAAACTTGCATTGAACGCCGAGCAGCAGCAGGTGTTGCAGCAAATCGAGCGCGCCGGCCCCGCCTACGCAGTTTTTCTGCTGCACGGCATCACCGGCAGCGGCAAGACGGAGATCTATCTGCGCCTGATCGCGCGCGCTCTGGCGGCGGGCAGGCAGGCGCTGGTGCTGGTGCCGGAGATCAGTCTTACGCCGCGGTTGGAGCAGGAGTTCCGCGAGCATTTTCCCGATACGCCCCTGGTCAGCTTGCACAGCGGCCTCGCCGACGGCGAGCGCACCCGGCACTGGCTGCAGGCACAAAGCGGCGCAGCGGCGATCGTGCTCGGCACCCGGCTCGCCGTGTTCGCGCCCTTGCCAAAGCTGGCGCTGATCGTGGTGGACGAGGAGCAGGACGCATCCTTCAAGCAGCAGGACGGATTGCGCTACTCGGCGCGCGACGTGGCCGTATTCCGCGCGCGCCAGGCGGGGATCCCCATCGTGCTCGGCTCGGCCACACCTGCGCTCGAAACCTATGCGCATGCATTGTCCGGCCGCTACCGCCTGCTGCAACTATCACAGCGCGCCGTGCCGCAGGCGCAGTTGCCGCTGGTGCGCGCCGTCGATATGCGCAAGCACAAGCTCGAAGACGGGCTGGCGCCACCGGTGCTCGAGGCGCTGGGGAAACGCCTCGCGCGCGGCGAGCAGAGCCTGGTGTTCCTGAACCGCCGCGGCTACGCACCGGTGCTGATGTGTCCGGCCTGCGACTGGGTAAGCGGCTGCAAGCGCTGCTCCACCCGCATGGTGCTGCATCTGGCCGACAAGCAGATGCGCTGCCATCATTGCGGCGCGAGCACGCCCATCCCGCGCCACTGCCCGAGCTGCGGCAATGCCGATATCCATCCCTTCGGCCGCGGCACGCAGCGGCTGGAAGCGACGCTGGCCGCGCGCTTCCCGCAGGCGCGCATCCTGCGCATAGATCGGGACAGTACCCACAACAGGGGCAGCTTCTCGCGCATGCTGGACGAGATACAAGGGGGCCGCGCGGACATCCTGGTCGGCACCCAGATCCTGGCGAAGGGGCACGACTTCCCGAATCTGACCCTGGTCGCGGTGCTCAACGCCGACAGCGCGCTGTATGCCGCCGACTACCGCGCGCCGGAGCGCCTGTTCGCGCAGCTGGTGCAGGTCGCGGGGCGCGCCGGACGTGCCGGTCTGCCCGGCGAAGTCCTGATCCAGACCGAGTATCCGCGACATCCGCTGTATGCGGCGCTGGCGCAGCATGATTACGCCGGCTTCGCGCGCACGCTGCTCGCCGAGCGCGAGCAGGCCGGATTCCCGCCTTACGTGTTTGAGGCCGTGCTGCGCGCCGAAGCCGGGGAACTCGAGACCGCGCTCGGATTCCTGCGTGGGGCGGCCGCGCTCGCGGGCCCGCCCCCGGCCGGCATCACGCTCTACGATCCGGTGCCGATGACGGTGACGCGGCTGGCCGGGCGCGAGCGAGCGCAACTGCTCGCCCAGTCCGAATCGCGCAAGGCGCTGCAGGCGTACCTCGCTGCCTGGAGCGCGAAGCTGTATGCCCTGCCCCAGCGCGCGGTGCGCTGGCATCTGGATGTCGATCCGATCGAGTTCTGATGCCGGAAAAAGCAATCGGCCGAGGTCAAGGCAGGATTTGGCTTCAACGGAAGCGCTGATGGCCGCACGGACTTGAGCAGCGCTTCGCAAGGTATAATACGCAACTTTTTTCGCTGCAATCCCCTCCCTTGTCCGCTGCAATCAAGTCCCATCTGACCGATCTGCTGACGCAAGCGCTGGCGCGCGTGGCGCCGCAGTATCCGGCGTCCATCATTGCGCTGGAGCGTCCGAAGCAGGCCGCGCACGGCGACTGGGCGTGCAATGTCGCCATGCAGCTGGCGCGAGAACTCAAGCGCAACCCGCGCGAACTGGCGCAGGCGCTGATCGCCGTCCTGCCCGCCTCGCCCTGGCTGGACCAGGCCGAACTTGCCGGGCCCGGCTTCATCAATCTGCGCCTGAAACCGGCAGCCAAGCTGGACGCGGCGCGCATGGTGCTCGCCGCCGGTGCGCGCTACGGCCGCTCCGACGCCGGTCGGGGCCGGCTCATCCTGGTCGAATTCGTTTCCGCCAATCCGACCGGGCCGCTGCATGTGGGCCACGGCCGCCAGGCGGCGCTGGGCGACGCGATCTCGGCCCTGCTCGAAGCCCAAGGCTGGAAGGTGACGCGTGAGTTCTATTACAACGATGCCGGCGTGCAGATCGACAATCTGGCGCTGTCGGTGCAGGCGCGCGCACGCGAACTGCGCGGCGAGACGGTGACATTCCCGGAATCCGGCTATCACGGCGAGTACATACGCGAGATCGCAGCGGACTATGTCGCCCGGGGCGGCGGCGCCGGTGATCTCGGCGCGGTGCGCAGATTCGCTGTCGCCGCGCTGCGCCGCGAGCAGGACGAGGACCTCAAGGCGTTCGGTGTGAGATTTGACAACTATTACCTCGAATCCTCGCTCTACGCCGAGGGCAAGGTCGACGCGACGGTCAGTGCGCTCGCCGCGTCGGGCAAGACCTACGAAAAGGACGGCGCGCTGTGGCTCAGGACCACCGACTACGGCGACGACAAGGACCGGGTGATGAGGAAGTCCGACGGCAGCCACACTTATTTCGTGCCCGACGTCGCCTATCATCTCACCAAGTGGCAGCGCGGTTTCGTGCGCGCGGTCAATATCCAGGGCTCGGACCATCACGGCACGGTGGCGCGGGTGCGCGCCGGCCTGCAGGCCTTAAGTTCGGTGACGGGCGCCGGCATCCCCCGGGACTATCCGGACTATGTCCTGCACAAGATGGTGACGGTGATGAAAGGCGGCGCGGAGGTGAAGCTGTCAAAGCGCGCCGGCAGCTACGTCACCGTGCGCGACCTGATGGACGAGGTGGGGCGCGATGCAGTGCGTTTTTTCCTGGTTTCGCGCAAGGCCGACAGCGAGTTCGTGTTCGACATCGACCTCGCGAAATCGCAAACCGAGGACAATCCGGTGTATTACGTTCAGTACGCGCATGCGCGCATCTGCTCGGTACTGGCGCAATGGGGCGGAAACCCGCAGGCGCTCCCCGCCGCCGGCCTCGCGCCGCTCACGCTTGCGCGCGAACTCGCTTTGGCGCAGCGGCTGGGAGAGTTCCCGGAGATGCTGGCTGAGGCCGGGCGCGATTTCGCGCCGCACATGGTGGCGTTCTACCTGCGCGAACTGGCAGGGGAGTTCCACAGCTACTATAATGCCGAGCGCGTACTCGTCGCCGACGAGGAACTCAAGCTGGCGCGGCTTGCTCTGATCGTCGCCGTGCGCCAAGTGCTGCAAATCGGTCTTGCGCTGCTGGGCGTGAGCGCTCCTGAAAAGATGTAAATGGCCAAAGACTACAAACCGCGGGTGGTAGCGAAGAAAAAAAGCAGCGGCGGCACGCTGCTCGGGATTTTCATCGGCCTCATTCTCGGCCTGGGCATCGCCGTCGGAATCGCATGGTATATGAACAAGACCCCGATACCGTTCATCAACAAGGCGAAGCCGCCGGAGAAAGCAGCGGCGGAGCCGGGCAAGGCGCCGGCCAAACCGGACGAAAGGACCACGCAGCAGGTGGAGAAACCGCGCTTCGAGTTCTACAAGATCCTGCCCGGCGCCGAGGAACCGGTGACCGAGCAACAGATCAAGCAGGCGTCCAAGCCCGGCGCACCGCTGGAGAATTACCTGCTGCAGGTCGGCGCGTTTCAAAATCCTGCCGATGCCGACAACCTGAAAGCGCGGCTTGCGTTACTCGGAGTGGAAGCCGGCGTGGAACCGATCAATCTGGCGGAAAAAGGCACCTGGTACCGGGTGCGCGTCGGGCCGTACACCAAGGTGGAGGAAATAAATCGCCTGCGCCAGACTTTGGCACAGAACGGAATCGAGGCGTCGCTGGTCAAAATCAGGGATCCCGGCTCGCACTGAGCTCGGGGCGTTTTTTCGGGAGAATCGAGTGCTGAAACAGTTTACAGTGGGGTTGGCCATGTTTTTCGCCTTGGGGCTGGCGCACGCACAGCCCAAGGCGGGCGTCGAGTATCGGGAGCTTTCCACGCCGCAGGCTACCGATACCGCCGGCAAAACCGAAGTCATCGAGTTCTTTTGGTACGGGTGTCCGCATTGCTACGATTTTGAGCCGGTGCTTGAACCGTGGGTGAAAAAGCTGCCCAAAGACGTTCAGTTTCGCCTCATTCCGGCCATTTTCGCTGGGGCGCCGAACGAATACGAATGGGCGCAGAGCGCGCGCGCCTACTACGCCCTCGAGGCAATCGGCGAGGGCCAGCGCCTGCACAAACCGCTGTTCGACGCCGTCCACACCGGTTCCAGGCTCAAGGTTGCGAACGAAGCGGCGCTGACCGAATGGCTGGGCAAGCAGGGCGTGGACACGAAGAAATTCGCCGCTGCTTACCGCTCCTTCAGCGTCGAAGGCAAACTGAAGCGTGCCGCGCAGCTCACCCAGGCGTACAAGATCGAGGGCGTGCCTTCCATGGCGGTGAACGGCAAGTACGTCGTCAATACCGATAACATAACGTCGTATGAGCAACTGACCGCCCGCGCCGATTTTCTGATCGACCAATCACGCAGGAGAGGCGGCAACGCCGCGCCGAAGAAATAGCAGCGCGCAACACGCTCTCGGCGGGCGTCAGTGCCTGCCCACGGCTCTCGCGGTAGGCAGGCCTGCGGTCGGGCACCAGCGCTTTGGCAAACTTCGCCGGATGGGCTTATTATTCCGGATTCCAGCCTGGCACAAGGAAAGCGCGATGATGCTCCTCAGAAAAACCTTGGCGGCGCTGGCCGCGCTTTTGCTCGCGCTTGCGCTGACAGGAGTCCATGCCCAAGCGCAGTCCATGCCGCAGCTCAGCCGCGATTACATCCGGCTCGACCCGCCGCGCCCGGTGGCGAGCGGCGACAGGATAGAGGTGATTGAATTTTTCTACTACGGCTGTCCGGTGTGCTACGAACTGGAGCCAACGCTCGCGCGCTGGTCGTTCAATGCGCCCGGTTCGGTCATGCTGCGCCGCGTGCCGGCGATGTCCTCCGACAACTGGGACAATTTCGCCAAGCTGTTCTACACCCTGGAAGCCATGGGCCAGTCGGCGCGTCTGCACTGGCCGGTCTACGACAATTTCCACTTCAACGGCGTCAAATTGAATGAAGAGACGCCAATGGCCAACTGGGTGGCCCACAATGGCCTGGACAAGGAAAAATTCGTCCGCATTTACCACTCGCCCGAAATCCAGGCGAAGCTGGCTGCAGCGCGCGAAATGACCCAGAACTACGAAATCAAGGGCGTGCCCAGCATCGTGGTCGACGGCAAGTTCGTGACTTCGGCGCGCATGGCCGGCGGCACACGCGAGCTGATGCAGGTGGTCGACCAACTGGTCGAACTGGCGCGCAAGGAACGCGGGAAATAACGCTGGCGCTGCTCAAGGTTTTCATTACCGGCGCCTCCAGCGGAATCGGCGCCGCTCTGGCGCGGCATTACGCCGCCCAAGGCGCCACGCTGGGCCTGGCCGCGCGGCGCGCGGCGCAAATGCAGACGCTCGCCGCCTCCCTGTCGACGCCAGTTTCCATCTTTGCGCTCGACGTGGCCGACCGCGCCGCGCTGGCGGCAGCCGCGCAGGAGTTCATCCTGCGCCACGGCGTGCCCGATATCGTCATCGCCAATGCCGGTATCAGCGCCGGTACCCGGGCTGACCTGGCCGCAGACATCGGCGTGCTGTCGGACATCATGCGCACCAATGTGGTTGGCCTGGCCGCGACGCTGCAACCTTTCGTCGCGCCGATGCGCGAGCGCGGCAGCGGCGTGCTGGTCGGCATCGCCAGCGTCGCCGGGTTTCGCGGCCTGCCCGGTGCCGGTGCCTACAGCGCCTCCAAGTCCGCGGCGATCGTCTGGCTCGAGGCCCTGCGCATAGAGTTGCACGGCAGCGGCGTGGACGTGGTCACCATTTGCCCCGGATTTATCGCTACGCCGATGACCGCGGTCAACCGCAATCCGATGCCTTTCCTGCTTGAAGCGCCGGCGGCGGCACGGCGCATCGCGCGCGCCATCGCGGCGAAAAAGCGCCTCGCTATTATTCCCTGGCAGATGCGCCTGGTGTTCTTCTTTCTGCGGCGCATGCCGAACTGGTTGTACGACCGACTGTTCGCACGCGCTCCGCGCAAACCACGCGATCTGCCGGGCTAGATCGGCCCGTTGCAAAATTAATTTTGCAATGGGTTCCTATCTTGTTGCTCCTGTTTTCGGCTTTGCTTTCTCCGCGTCCAGACGCAGGCTGACATAGGCGCCGGGGGCGTCATCGATTACCGGGAGCTTGCCGTCCCCGGGCACGCGTGCCGCGACTTTGACGCCGCCGTTGTTGCGGTCCATCCAGGCCTGCCAGTCGGCCCACCACGAACCTTCGTGGCGCGCCGCCGCCCGCAGCCACTGTTCCGGATTCTCCGGAAACTCCGGGTTGATCCAGTAGCAGTACGTGTTCGCCGCCGGCGGGCGCGGCGGCATGCAGAAATTGCAGGATTTGCTGCGGGTCAATGTTTGAGGCATGGTCCGGCTTAGGCTAGAATGCAGCTACGGTCAGACTTGGCAAGCTCAAAGAGATGCAATTTTCGCAAATATTTGCGATTCCCGCCATTTATGTTGCTGCGCAATATGGGCACCACCCCCCGCCACCGCGAAGAAACTTACAGCATCAGCGACTTGGCACGCGAATTCGATGTCACGCCGCGCGCCATCCGCTTCTACGAGCATCAGGGACTGCTCGCGCCGCAACGCTCGGGCAGCCGGCGCATCTACGGCAAACGCGACTATGTGCGCCTGAAGCTGACCCTGCGGGGCAAGCGCCTCGGTCTTTCCCTGTCCGAGGTCGGCGCGATGTTCGATTTATACGATTCGGCCCGGGACGAGAAGCCGCAACTGGCGAAATTCCTCGACTCGCTCGCCGAGCGGCGCGAGCAACTTGAGCGGCAGCGCGCCGACATAGACGAGATGCTGGGGGAGATCGCGGTATTCGAGGCGCAAAGCCGCAGGATCCTCGCCGGCGGCCGCAAACCGGGGCGCAAGCACACTTTATGAGACGGGATGGGTGAAACGATGATCGACTTTCCTTGCCTGCCCTTCGATCTCGGCGAAGACATCGACATGCTGCGCGACACGGTGCGCGATTTTGCCGCGAGCGAGATCGCGCCGCGCGCCGCCGAGATCGACCGCGCCAACCAATTCCCCGCCGACTTGTGGCGCAAGCTCGGCTCCCTCGGCCTGCTCGGCATCACCGTCGGCGAAGAATACGGCGGCACCGGCATGGGCTATCTCGCGCATATCGTCGCCATGGAGGAAATCAGCCGCGCCTCGGCGGCCGTCGGCCTGTCCTACGGCGCCCACTCCAACCTGTGCGTGAACCAGATCCACCGCAACGGCAGCGCGGCGCAGAAGCAGAAATACCTGCCGCGGTTATTGTCCGGGGAGTACGTCGGCGCGCTGGCGATGTCCGAGCCCGGCGCCGGGTCGGACGTGGTCAGCATGCGTCTCAAGGCCGAGCACAAGGGCGGCAAGTTCATCCTCAACGGCAATAAAATGTGGATCACCAACGGGCCGGATGCCGACGTGCTGGTGGTCTACGCCAAGACCGACGCCAGCGCCGGAGCGCGCGGCATCACCGCCTTTCTGATCGAGAAAGGCTTTCCAGGCTTCTCCACCGCGCAGAAGCTGGACAAGCTGGGCATGCGCGGCTCCAACACCTGCGAACTGGTGTTCCGCGACTGCGAAGTGCCGGAGGACAACATCGTCGGCGGCATGGGCCGCGGCGTGAACGTGCTGATGAGCGGCCTCGATTACGAGCGCGCGGTGCTCGCAGGCGGGCCGCTGGGGATCATGGCCGCGTGCATGGATGTGGTCATCCCCTATGTGCACGAACGCAAGCAGTTCGGCCAGGCGATCGGCGAATTCCAGCTGATGCAGGGCAAGCTCGCCGACATGTACACCACCATGAACGCCTGCCGCGCCTACGTCTACGCCGTGGGCAATGCGCTCGACCGCGGCGACCTCAAGGGAGCCGGCGCGCGCAAGGACGCCGCGGGCGCCATCCTCTACTCCGCCGAGAAAGCCACCTGGATGGCGGGCGAGGCGATCCAGGCCATGGGCGGCATGGGCTATATCAACGAAACCCCGACCGGTCGTCTGTGGCGCGACGCAAAGCTGTACGAGATCGGCGCCGGCACCTCGGAAATCCGCAGAATGCTTATTGGCCGGGAGCTGTTCGGTGAAACCAGGTGATGCCGTCCGACGGCGCAGGGCAAAGTCCTGCTCGAGCGGCATTTGCGATAACCGTGTCTGATATTTGAAGGGAACTGCCATGAACGATCCAATCGTCATTGTCTCTGCCGCGCGCACACCCATGGGCGCGTTCCAGGGCGAACTGAAGCAATTCGCCGCCGCCGAGCTGGGCGCGGCCGCGATCCGCGCCGCGGTGGAGCGCGCCAGGATCAAACCCGCGCAGGTGGACGAAGTCATCATGGGCTGTGTGCTGCCGGCGGGCCAGGGCCAGGCACCCGCGCGCCAGGCTTCGCTCGGCGCGGGCCTGCCGTTCGCCACCGGCTGCACCACCATCAACAAGATGTGCGGCTCGGGGATGAAGGCGGCGATGCTGGCGCACGACCTGCTCGCCGCAGGAACCAACGACATCATGGTCGCAGGCGGCATGGAGTCCATGACCAACACGCCCTATCTGCTCGCGAAAGCGCGCGGCGGCTACCGCCTGGGCCACGGCCAGCTGATCGACCACATGTTCTACGACGGCCTGGAAGACGCTTACGAGAAAGGGCGGCTGATGGGCAGCTTCGCCGAGGATTGTGCCGCCAAATACAGTTTCACGCGCGAGCAGCAGGACAAATTCGCGGTCGCCTCGCTCGAGCGCGCGCAGGCAGCGAACAAGAACGGCGCTTTCGCCTGGGAAATCACGCCCATGAACTTGAAGGCGGGCAAGGACGAGCGCTTCATGGAGATGGACGAGTCGCCGTTCAAGGCCAATTTCGACAAAATTCCCACGCTCAAACCCGCGTTCAAGAAGGACGGCACGATCACCGCGGCCAACTCGAGCTCGATCTCCGATGGCGGCGCGGCGCTGGTGATGATGCGCCGCTCGACGGCGGAAAAGCTCGGGCTTGCGCCCCTGGCCATGGTCGCCGGCCATAGCACCCATGCGCAGGAGCCCGGCTGGTTCACCACCGCCCCGGTCGGCGCGATCAAGAAGCTCTACGACAAGACCGGCTGGGGTGCGGGCACAGTGGACCTGTACGAAATCAACGAAGCCTTCGCCGTCGTGACCATGGCGGCGATGAAAGAGCACGGCCTGCCGCACGAGAAGGTCAACATCCACGGCGGCGCCTGCGCCCTGGGCCATCCCATCGGTGCCTCCGGCGCGCGCATCCTGGTGACGCTGATCGGCGCCTTGCGCAAGACCCGTGGCAAGCGCGGCATCGCCAGCCTGTGCATCGGCGGCGGCGAAGCCACCGCGATGGCGATCGAACTCGTCTAGAACTGATTAATCACGCGACGGCGCTGCCATGATCCTGTCCCAAGAACATCAAATGCTGCGCGACGCGGTGCGGGAATATACGCGCGAGCAGATTGCTCCGAACGCCGCCGCCTGGGACCGTGACGGCACTTTCCCGATTGATGCGCTCAAGGGCCTGGCCGCGATGGGACTGTACGGGATCGCGATTGCGGAGGAGTGGGGCGGCGCCGGGATGGACTACACGGCGCTCGCGCTGGCCCTGGAGGAGATAGCCGCGGGCGACGGTGCAACCTCCACCATCGTCCAGGTAAACAATCTCGCCGCCGGCATCCTCGCCGGCTACGGCACCGCGGCGCAAAAGGAACGCTACCTCAGACCCCTGGCCCGGGGAGACACGCTCGGCGCCTTCGCCCTCACCGAGCCGCACGCCGGCTCGGACGCCGGCGCGATCCGCACGCGCGCCGAGCGCTCCGGCGACGCCTGGGTGCTCCACGGGGTGAAGCAGTTCATCACCTCGGGCAAGCACGCGGACATCGCCATCGTATTCGCCGTGACCGACAAGGATGCCGGCAAGAAAGGCATCAGCGCCTTCATCGTGCCGACCGCGACACCCGGTTACATCGTCGCCCGGATCGAGGAAAAGACCGGGCAGCACGCCTCGGATACCGCGCAAATCCTGTTCGAGGGCTGCAGGGTTCCGGCCGCAAACCTGCTCGGCGCCGAAGGCGAGGGCTACCGCATTGCGCTGGCAAACCTCGAATCCGGGCGCATCAACGTCGCCGCCCAGTCCGTAGGCATGGCGCGATCCGCGCTCGACGCGGCGCTGGCCTATGCCCACGAGCGCACCAGTTTCGGCAAACCGCTGATCGAGCACCAGGCGGTGAATTTCCGCTTGGCCGACATGGCGACGGGCGTCGAGGCGGCGCGGCAGCTCTACCTGCATGCGGCAGCGCTGCGCGACCGCGGGCTGCCCTGCCTGAAGGAAGCCTCCATGGCCAAGCTATTCGCCACCGAGGCGGCGGAAAAAATCTGCTCCGACGCGATCCAGATTCACGGCGGCTACGGCTACGTGCGCGATTTTCCGGTGGAGCGCATCTGGCGCGACGTGCGGGTCACGCAGATCTACGAAGGTGCGAGCGACATCCAGCGCATGGTGATAGGACGCGCGCTCGCCGGAGGCTAGCTATCTGTTGACTAAACACCAAAGGGTCAGAGAAAAAATTTCTGCCTGCAACAGATTGGACAAATTTCTGAATAGCGCCTTAGCAGTGGCGCTTCGACATTTAGCTAGATTTGTCTATCCCAATGAATGGGCTGCCTTAAGAGCCAATGCGGCAAAACTTGCTATAGCGACGAGACTTGACCCGAAATTCGAACGCCTACAACCAATTTTTGATGCACTCGTTATGGCAGAAGATCGGAGGTTCTATTCTCACGCTGGCGTTGATCTCCGCGCCATATTTCGTGCAATTTTAATTCTCATGCTCAGCCAACAATTACAGGGCGGAAGCACCATTACGCAGCAATTAGTTCGCACACTTACTCAGGATTATGCGCGAACAGTAAAACGAAAATACAAAGAAGTTCTTCTTGCAGCCCTTTTGGATGAGGAAATAAATAAGGTAGATCAAATTCGCAGCTATCTAGCTATCGCCTATTTTGGCTGGCGCATGAATGGGATTCATCAAGCACTCCGGCGACAAGGATTCTCGCCCCCTCTGAGCACCATTCAAGCAGCCCAGATAATAGCCAGACTTAAATACCCCGAACCGCGGGTTGCAACGCCATCGACGAAAGAGAGGATTGAACGCAGAGCAGCCCATATAGCAGAACTGATATACACGTTCCAGAAGAACGAAAATGAACAAACCTGAACGAGAAACTGCTTTTATTTTCTCCTCTGTCAAAACTATCATTGGCGTCTCTAATTTGAGTGCAGAGGATTTTCGCGAAACCATAAACGCACTCTCTGAAGCGGAGCTACCCGGTTATTTAAGGAGTCACGTTCGAAGCCGAGTACCAGCCGCCTTTGCAACTCAGCCATTGCTCTGGGAAGCCATTCGCAATTGGATCGCAACGCGCGTTCGCGTTGATCCTCACGAAATTGGCCTTTCAGGAAGCGCTCAGCTCGGCTTCTCATCTGCACCTCAGCAATTTGGTCAAGCCTTTTCGAGCAACAGATCCGATTTAGATTTTTTTATAGTAAACGGAGCATTGTTTGATGCTCTCGCCGTAGAAATCCGTCAGTTCTGCTCTAAGTACGGGGCCGCAACAGCGTCCAGGTACTTGGACCAAGTCGAGACACTTCGGCGAACTGAGAGCAGAGGCTTTTTTGATCTTAAGCAAATACCTGCCGACCATGACAAATATCCGAGATGCGCTGATATGAATAATCGAGCTTCAATTGTCGTCGACAAACTTAAACGTCATCAATTCGTACTCAAGCATTCATTCTTTCGGGTTTATCGCTCATGGCACTCGTTTTCAAACCAAACTACTACAACCTATCTACGTCTCAGAAACACTTGGCGCTCTGCCAAAAGGTCGGCGTAGAAAATCATCCACCGCAGCCGTCTTAGCTCATACAACAAATGCAAGAACCCTAACGGTGGACATTCAATTGGACAACGACGTATGGGTGCGGAACTTGAGCCGCAATCAGCCCGAAACCGTCGCCAGCGGCCAGACGCGCGAATAGTGCAGGATTGAATTTCCTATCGTTTATCACAACTGCGCTCGGCCGGCCCGAACACCACGAGTTCCGCTGGTCAGCCTCGACAAGGCCGAAGACCTCCTGCCGCAGCGCCTCGCGGTCATCCTCCAGTGGGTAAGGCACCCCCTGGCGGGACCTTAGACGTTCCAGTTGCGGGCGACGAAGCGCAGATTGCCGGAGATCCCCGGCGAGGCCTTGTTTTCGAACGGCAGGGTCATGACGACCCGGTCGTTGAGCGCGGTGGCAGCGACCGGAAAGCTGTCGGGCTGGGTCAGGTCCTTCCCGACCTCGCTCTGCCAGGTGTTCACCACGTTCCACTCGTCGCCGTCTTTTTGCGGCGGCATGATCTCGATGCGCGCCCAGTCGCTGTACAGATACCCGCCCTCGAAGTGATCGTCGGGCCATAGTTTGCGCTCCACCTCGTAGTCGGGCACGCGCACCCCGATGAACAAGGAGTAGGCGAGCGATTTGAGGGGCTTGCCCTCTCGCGCCTTCTTGGACAGGTAGAGCGTGGAGAGGTAGATCTGCCGCTTGGGCGAAGCCTCGGGCTCGAGCTCCTCGAAGGTGCGGCAGGCAACCGAGTCCTCCTCCGAGGTCCGGCGCGTCAGATACCAGCGGCATTCCCGCAGCGAGGCGAGCACCTCGAATTGGTAGAGCGCGTTGACGTGCTTCCCGGCCGAGCGTTCCGCCTCGACCTTCGGGGGCAGCCGCACGCCGGTCACGTCGAGCCAGACGTCGACGCGCACGTCGCCGAACAGGAAGCGCACCAGGTTCTGGTAACCCTCCTCGCTGTTGACGATGCCGTAGTAGCCCGAGTGCGAGCGGTAGGCGTAGGCGGTCGCGCACGGCTCCGAGACCCTGCCTTCCCTGTCGATGCCCCAGACCGAGGCGTTCTCGATGCGCACCAGGCCGTCGCTGCCCTGGCCGGAGAAGGTGCGCGACATGCCCATCGCCACCTCGTAGTCGGCGCGGTTGGTGCCAATCATGCAGAAGAACTTCTCCGACTTGAACAATTCCTCCGGTAGCCAGTCGACACGGTCCTTCTCCTCGTCCTTGAAATAATTCTGCAGGCCGAGGTATTTCGCCATGTTGCCGCGGCTGAAGTTGTTGATGTCGTTCACCCCGAGCCAGCCGGGCACGTTGATGCCCGCCATGTCGATACCGTTGTGCGGCGTGGCATAGGTGAACGCCTTGTCGACGCAGGCGCGCGCTACCGCATCGCCTGCCGGACCGTGCAGGAAGGCGCGGCACACGAGGCCTCCCATGGAATGCGCCACCAGGTAGCAGCGGAAATCGCTCTTCGCAACGGGGTTCTGCGGATCGGAGCACACCAGGTCGCGCACTTTGAGGATGAGATCGCCGAGGTCCGTGGCGAACTTTCCGATGTCCGGTATCTTCCCGCTGCCGAGCAGGCGCGAAGCCTCGTCGTAGTAGCGGTAGATGATGATCGATCTTGCGGGGATGCAGGTCTTCTGCCAGCTCGTGTCGACGATGTCAAGGCCGCCGTCGAACACGCAGGAATAGCCGTGTTCGGCCGACAGGCGCACCACCGGTGACTCGAAAATGAATTTCTGCGGCTTGTTCCTGTCCGTGGTGGCGCGGAACACGGTCGAGCCGAGGTTGAAGCCGCAGAACGGGTCGGCGGTGGTGTCGTCGATTTCGGCGCGCGTCATGGCATAGCCGCGCACATAGATGATGGGCCAGTATGGATGCGCCATGGGTTCCCCCCTTAGAAGCGAATCGGCTTGCGGTTGTCGAGCGCCGCGAGGCTGGTACAGAACAGCGCGTCGGCGAGATACTTCGGCTCGTAGCAGCGCACGTCGTAGTGCACCCAGGTGGGCGCGATGTCGGGCGGCTCGAGCGCCTTGCGGTTGGGCGCGCCCCAGCCGACCTGCGCGTCGGCGGTGGCGACGATGCGCCCGCGCGCTGCCTCGCATTTCCTCTTGTCGTCGACGTTGCATTCGCGCGCCGTGAGGACAATGTCGATGTCGATCGCCTTGCCGTAGTGGTTAGTCGTGGTGCGGTCGTTCTTCGCGTTGTCGGCGCTGCAGCGGTAGCCCGAGTTGACGGTGAAGCGGTGCTCGGGCATGTAGAAGAACACCCCGCGCACCGCCCAGAGCAACATGCGGTGCATCCCCGGGTACTCATACAGGTGATGCGCCTCGTCCTTCGGGTGCCCGGCGAGATAGGCGCCCCTGTCCTTGCCCGCACCGAACCCGGCGCACTCGCCGCAGGGGCACTTCAGCTTGCCGAAGTCGATCGGATAGTCGTCGGCGAACTTGTCTATCGCGCGCAACGTCGCGGCGTCCGCCCTGCCGCTGGGCTGCGCGAGCTTCATGTAATCGCGCTGGAAGTTCATCACCTGGCGTTCGGTGCCGGGACCGAACTCGCCGTCGGGCAGCGTGCCGCGAAAGCCCGCAAGCCGCAGCTGCAGCTCCGCCACGTCCGGCCCCTCGCAGTCGCGCTTGAGCTCGCGCTCGCCGTATTCCATGGCGCCTCCTGAGGTCTGGGGGGGGGTCGCTTTCGGCTGATCGAGCGCCGTCTTGACGGCCTCGATTGCATCCGGAACTTCGCCGAGCTTCTGCACGTTTGCCGCGGTTTCCTTGAGCTTCTCTGCGGTTTTCTGCAGCGCGAGTAGCGGATCGCGACGGTAGCTCAGAAAAACGTCATGGCGATACGGCATCCGCTCCGAACAACGGGATAAATCCCGAGCCCTACCCTCCATGAATCATGCTCTCGCGCATGATTAGAGGTCAAGAAAAAAGAAAAATTGCGGGTTTGCTACGGGCAGCGCTTCGGCGAGCTACAGCACGTCGTCGGGCCCGTAGTCCATCGGCCGCGGCCTGCGGTTCAGCGGGTCAAGGGTACCGCAGGTGGGTGGGGCAGCATGTCCTAGCCCCGGTGGCGCACCGGCAGACGTGTTCACACTGCCGAGAGCAGGATTGAATTTCTTATCGCTTCACGCGCTGCTGCACGAATGCGGCCTCGAACCGCTACACTACGCCGTGAGCCCGCGCTATCGCTGTGGCATAAATGTCATAGCCAGAAAGCGCTGACCGTCCCGGGCACAAAGCGCGCCGCTGGCGCCCCCGACCGACCTGAACCAAGGAGAAACCATGGCGGCACCGATCGACTTCTATTTCGACTTTTCCTCGCCCTACGGCTATTTCGCCAGCACCAAGATCGACGCCCTGGCGGCGAACTACGGACGCGAGGTCGCCTGGCGCCCGTTCCTGCTCGGCGCCGCAATGAAAATCACTGGCGGCGCGCCCCTGCCGAGCATACCGCTGAAGGGCGATTACGCCCGGCGCGACTTCGCCCGCAGCGCCAGGTTCTACGGCGTGGAATACAAACTGCCCTCCACTTTCCCGATATCCTCGCAAGCGCCTGCGCGCGCCTTCTACTGGCTCGCCCGGAAAGACCCGAAACAGGCGAAGGCGCTCGCCGCCGCCCTGTATCGCGCTTATTTCGTCGAGGACATCAACATCTCCAACGCGGAGGACACCATCGCCGTGTGCGCCAAGTTCGGGCTGAAGGCGGAACCGGTTCGCGCCGCGCTCAACGATCCGGCGATCAAGGATCTGCTGAAAACCGAGGTGGACAAGGCCATCGGCCGCGGCGCGTTCGGCTCGCCCTATATCGTCATCGGCGACGAGGCCTTCTGGGGCGCCGACCGCCTCGAACAGGTCGAGAAGTGGCTCGCCAGCGGCGGCTGGAAATACTGATCGCTCTGCGCAAGTCTGGATTCCTGCGCGTTTGGTAGAATCGAACAAATAGTCGAGCCCGGGTACGCCGGAAATTTTCTCCGGGCAGGTCAGGCGCCAGGCGGCAAAGACAACACCGCATCCAGGCGGGGAGGCAAGCTCAGGTGCAGTTTCTGCAACTCGTGATCAGCGGCATCGCGCAAGGCTGTATTTACGGCCTGATCGCGCTTGGTTTCGTGCTGATCTACAAAGCGACGGAAACCATCAATTTCGCCCAGGGCGATTTGATGATGCTCGGCGGTTTTCTCGGGCTGTCTTTCATGGTCGTGCTGGGGATGCCTTTCTGGGGGGCCTTTCTCTCCACCCTGGCGGTGATGCTGTTGTTCGGCATGCTGATGGAACGCGCCTTGCTGCGGCCGCTGCTTGGCCAGCCGGCGTTCACGGTGGTGATGCTGACCATTGGCATCGGCTATCTCGCCCGCGGGCTGGTCACCATGATTCCGGGATGGGGCACGGAAACCCATACCCTGCCGGTGCCGTACAAGGATGACGTGCTGCGCATAGTCATTGGCAGCGGCAACGAGCCTCTGGTGCTTTCCATGGAGCACCTGGCCATCATCGTGGTGACAGCCTTCCTCATCGCCATCCTGTTCCTGTTCTTCCGCTATACCAAGCTTGGCATCGCCATGCAGGCCACCTCGCAGAATCAGCTCGGAGCGTTCTACATGGGCATTCCGGTACGGCGCATCAACATGCTGGTGTGGGGTATCTCGGCGGCTGTATCCGCTTGCGCTGGCCTGCTACTGGCGCCGATCACCTTCGTCCACGTCAACATGGGTTACATCGGTCTCAAGGCTTTTCCCGCTGCCGTCGTCGGAGGTTTTGGCAGTATTCCCGGCGCCTTGGTGGGCGGGCTTATCGTCGGTATCGTCGAATCCTTGTCCGGCTTCTATCTGCCCGAAGGCTTCAAGGACATCGCCGCCTACGTCGTGGTGCTGGCGATGCTGGTGGTTCTGCCCGAAGGGCTGTTCGGCGAAAAAATGAAAAAGAAAGTTTGATCCCATGCGCTTCTATTTCAGGACTCGTTATGAGCAGGATTTGCGATTGTTTAAGGACAACGGCCAGAAGTTCTGGTACGGCTTGCTGGTGATAGTGCTGCTACTCGCACCCTGGTTGCTGCCGGAGTACTTCATCTCGCAACTGGTATTCATCTGGATCTACTCGGTGGTCGGGCTGGGGCTGATGCTGCTGGTCGGATATACCGGGCAGATATCGATGGGGCATGCCGCTTTTCTTGCCATGGGCGCCTACACCGAAGCCTATTTGCAGTCGAAAGGCTGGCCGTTCGTGTTGTCGCTCGCCAGTGCCGCCGTTGTTTCGGGACTGACCGGCGTCGTTGTCGGCTTGCCGGCGCTGCGGGTCAGGGGCATGTACCTGGCGATTGCCACGCTGGCCTTCGGCTTCATCGTCGAGGAAGCGGTGACGCGGGCCGACGGCATTACCGGTGGCAATACCGGCATGACCCTCGGCAGTCTGGAAATCTTCGGCCTGACTATTGACAGCGAACAGCGCTTCTACTATGTGTCGCTGGCGGTGCTCACGCTGTGCATACTCGGTGTCATGAACCTGATGCGCAGCCCAACCGGTCGCGCTTTCGTCGCCATCCGCGATTCGGAAATCTCGGCGCAGAGCATGGGCATTAACCTGGCCCGATACAAGACCATCGCCTTCGCTCTGTCCGCCGCGCTGGCGGGAGTCGCCGGCGCGCTCTACGCGCACAAATTGCGCTTCCTTTCGCCCGAGCAGTTTAGCTTCCTCCAGTCGATCGAACTCCTGATCATGATCGTGATCGGCGGCCTCGGCTCGATTCACGGTGCGATTTTCGGTGCCGCCTTCTGGATACTGGCACAACAATTCATCGTCACCGCCAAGGACTGGCTGCCGGCGGCAATCGGCCAGCAGACGGGATTGCAACCGACCGTCTTCGGCATTTTCCTGGTCGCCTTCGTGCTGTTCGAGCCGCTCGGCCTGTATGGGCGCTGGCTCAAGATCCGCACCTACCTCGAAATCTTTCCCTTCTATCGCAAGGGAATGTTCAAGCGGCAGAAGAGCTATATAAAGTCGGAAAGACTGAAATGACGCGGCAACCGGCGCGATCGGCATGAGCGCCCCGCTGCTGCAGGCGCAAAACCTGTCGGTGCAGTTCGGCGGCCTTCGGGCGGTGAGCGACGTTTCCTTCGAAATTTGGCCGCACGAAGTATTTTCGCTGATCGGACCCAACGGCGCGGGCAAAACCACCATCTTCAACCTCATCAGCAACCTCTACAAACCGGCCGCGGGCCGAGTGATCTTCCAGGGCGAGACGATCTCGCATCTGGCGCCTTACGAAATCGCGCGGCTTGGCATCGCGCGCACTTTCCAGAACATTGAACTGTTCGAACACGCCACGGTATTGCAGAACCTGCTGGTCGGGCGTCATTGCCAGCGCCATTCCTCGTGGTGGCAGGATCTCTTGTTCACGCCGCGGGTGCACCGCACCGAGCTGCAGTTTCGGCGCCACGCCGAGGAGGTGATCGAGTTTCTCGATTTGCAGCATTACCGCGACAGCATGGTCGTCGGCCTGCCCTACGGCGTGCGCAAAGTGGTCGAACTGGGACGCGCGCTGGCGATGCAGCCGAAGCTGCTGCTGCTCGACGAACCCTCTTCCGGCCTCAACGTCGAGGAAACCGAGGAGATGGGTTTCTGGATCGACGACATCAAGAATGACCTCGGCATCACCGTGATCATGGTCGAGCACGATATGGGACTCGTCTCGCGCGTCTCCGACCGCGTCCTGGCGCTGAATCAGGGCGAAGTGCTGGCCCTGGGCACAGCCGCCGAAGTGCAGGCGCATCCGGGCGTGATCGAGGCTTATCTCGGCGGAGTCGATGATGAGTGAAGGCCTTCTTCAACTCAACAACATTGAATCGTCCTACGGCGCGGTCAAGGCGATCCGCGGCATTTCGCTCTCCGTCAAACAGGGCAGCATCGTCACCGTGCTCGGCTCGAATGGCGCGGGCAAGTCGACCATTCTGAAGACCATCTCCGGTATCATCGATCCGCAGAAAGGCTCAGTGCTGTTTCGCGGACAGCCGATTCAGAAGCAGGATCCGGCCCTGATCGTGCGCTTGGGGCTAGTGCAAGTGCCCGAAGGCCGGGAGATATTTCCGTTTCTGACAGTGCGTGAAAACCTGCTGATGGGCGCCTACACCCGTCCGGCTTCGGACAAGGCGGCGGTCGAGAATGACATCGAGTTGGTGTTCGGCTACTTCCCGATCCTGCGCGAGCGCGCCCGGCAGCCGGCCGGCCAACTCTCCGGCGGTCAGCAGCAGATGCTGACGATCAGCCGCGCACTGCTGGCCAAGCCGAGCCTCATGTTGCTCGACGAACCGAGTCTGGGCCTCTCGCCCAAGCTGACCGGGGAGATTTTCGAGATCATCGTGCGTATTAATCGCGAGCACGGAGTGACCCTGCTGGTGGTCGAACAGAACGCCATGGTTGCACTCAAGTATGCCGACTATGGTTATGTGCTGGAGGTCGGCCGCATCGTCATGGAGGACACTTGCGCCGCATTGCGCGAGAAAGACGATATCAAGGAGTTTTATCTCGGCGTCAAGGACACCGGCGTGCGCGGTACGCGGCGCTGGAGGAAAAAGAAGAACTGGCGCTGATCATGTGGAAAATCGACGGCAAACGATTCTGGGCAGCGCACGCTGTGATCGTGCCGGGGGAGACCATTCCGCGCATGTTCTGGAATGCCGTGCAAACGCGCGGCGACAAGGTCATCTTCCGGCAGAAAGCCTTCGGCCTGTGGCAGAGCCTCACCTGGCGCGAACTGGGGGAAATCGTGCGAGAAATCGGCATGGGCCTGGTCGAACTCGGCTTCGAGCCGGGCGAGCGGGCCTCCATCCTCGGCAACACCGAACAGGAATGGCTGTTTTCCGACCTCGGAGTGCTCTGCGCCGGCGGCGTCAGTTCCGGCATTTACCCGACTGATGCGGCATCCCAGGTCGAATATCTGATGCAGGACTCGGATTCGGTCTACCTGTTTGTCGAGGACGAAGAACAGCTCGACAAGGCGCTGGAGGTGCGCGAGCGGCTGTCGCATCTGCGCCGGATCATCGTCTGGGACATGGAGGGACTGCGCGATCTCGACGACGAACAGGTGATCAGCCTCAAACGTTTGCGCGAAATGGGGCGCGAGCGCAGCGCCCGGCTCGGCGCCGCCGCAGCCGAGGCGGAGTGGCAGGCGCGCATCGACGAGCGTCAAGCAAATGAACTGGCGGTTCTCATCTACACCTCGGGCACCACCGGGCGGCCCAAGGGGGCGATGCTCTCGCATCACAATGTGATCTATACGGTGCGCGGTTTCAACACCATTCTCTCCCAGAACGAGCAGGACGAGCGTATGTCTTTTCTGCCGCTGTGCCATGTCGCCGAGCGTCTGGGCGGCGCCTATTTCGCGCTGTACACCGGCACCTGCCTGAACTTCGTGGAGAACCCCGAGACCATTCCGGAGAACGTGCGCGAGATAGCGCCGACCGTGTTTATCGCGGTGCCGCGCATCTGGGAAAAGTTATATTCCGGCGTAGTGATCGCCATCTCCGAAGCCACGGCGCTGGAGAAGCTGGCGTACCGGACGGCGATCGGCGTCGGCCTGCGCATAGTCGCCGCGCTGGAGGCCGGCCGCCCGGTGGGCGCCGGCCTGCGGGGGCTGCACTGGCTCGCGCGGGTACTGGTGCTCGACAATGTGAGGAAGATGATCGGCATCCACCGCAGCCGTTTCCTGGTCACGGGCGCGGCGCCGATCTCGCCCGACCTGGTGCGCTGGTACATGGCGCTGGGCGTGCCGATGCTGGAAGTCTGGGGCCAGACGGAATCCTGCGCCGGCGCCACCTGCATGCCGCTCGAGCGCATCAAACCCGGCACAATCGGCACTGCCGCGCCCTTCAACGAGGTCGTAGTATCCAGCGACGGCGAGTTGCTGATCCGCGGTGAGAACGTGTTCATGGGCTACCTCAACCAGCCCGAGAAGACCGCCGAGACCATCGATGCGGACGGCTGGCTGCATACCGGCGATGTCGGCTGCGTCGATGCCGACGGCTATTTCAAGATTTCCGACCGCCTCAAGGACATCATCATCACCGCCGGCGGCAAGAACATCACGCCTTCGGAGATCGAGAATCAGCTCAAGTTCTCGCCCTACATCACCGACGCCGTGGTGATCGGAGACCAGCGGCCGTACCTCGTCTGTCTGATCATGATCGATCAGGACAACGTCGAAAAATTCGCCCAGGACCACGATATCCCGTTCTCCAATTACGCCAGCCTGTGCCGCGCGCCAGAAATCCAGAAACTGGTGGTGGGCGAACTGGCGAAGGTCAACAAGCAGTTCGCCCGCGTCGAGCAGGTGAAGAAATTCCGCCTGATCGAGCAAAAGCTCGGTCCCGAGGACGAGGAGCTGACGCCGACCATGAAGCTCAAGCGCAAGTTTGTACACCAAAAATATGCCGTGCTGATCGATTCGATGTACCATGATTGATCAATCGTTATCTAAGCGGGGAAACGATGGCGCAATTCGAATTCGAGACCCTGCGGGTCGCCGCGGAAGGGCCGCTCGGTCGCCTGACGCTCGACCGGCCCGAAAAACTGAACGCGCTCAGTCTGACGTCGCTGAAGGAGTTGGCGCAGGCGGCCCGTTGGTTCGACAGCCGGCCGGAAATCCGGGTCGTGATCGTCGCCGGCGCGGGGCGCGCCTTCTGCGCCGGCTTTGACCTGGATTTCTTCGGCGGCGCGCACGGTAGCCCACCCGGACACGAAGATGCCGACCTGGGCCGAGTCATGGCCGAGCAACTCACCAACATGCGCGCGCTGACGATCGCCGCCATCCAGGGGCGCTGCGTCGGTGGCGCAGTGGTGATTGCCGCGGCCTGCGACCTGCGCATCGCCGCCAACGACGCAATTTTTTCGATTCCCGAGATCGACCTGGGCATCCCCCTGGCCTGGGGCGGCATTCAGCGCCTAGTGCGGGAGATCGGTCCGGCCATGACGCGCGAACTGGTGCTCGACTGCCGCGAATTCTCCGCCGCCGAGGCGCTGGCGCTGAGATTCGTGAATCGCCTCGTACCCACCGAAAAGCTGGCGGATGAGGCGGGGGCCTGGGCGGCAAGGCTAGTCCGCAAGGCCGGGCACCTGCTGGCCGTGACCAAGCGCCAGGTGAACGCCGCCGCCGAACTGCTGCTCTCCACCGCGGGGGCGGTCGCCGATGCGGACGAAGTGCTGACGGCGCTGGGCAAGCCGGAATGCCGGGAAATGTCCAGAAACTATCTCGCCGCGCGGATGAAGCGCTGAGCGTCGCTTGGCGGGCCGATGAAACTTGGCGATGGTTGTTTTTTTTTGATTCGTAGCATAAACCATAAGTGGAGGAGATACGATGATCTATGAAAAAGTGAAGTGGGCGTGCCTCGCAGCCGCCTTGTGCGTCGGCATGGCCGCGCATGCTGGCCAGGGTGTGACCAAGGACCAGATTGTGGTCGGTTCGCTGCAGGATCTTTCCGGGCCCACCGTCAGCTTCGGCAAGGCGCTGAAGAACGGCCTCCAGATGCGGGCGGACGAGATCAACGAAACCGGCGGCATCAACGGCCGCAAAATCAAGCTGGTGATCGAGGACAGCGGCTACGACCCGAAGAAGGCCCTGCTCGCCGCGCAGAAAATGGTGCAGCAGGACAAGATCTTCGCCATGGTCGGCACGCTCGGCACCCCCGTGGCGATGGCAAGCTTCCAGCCGCTGTTCGAGAAGAACGTGCCGAACCTGCTCCCGCTGACCGCGGCGCGCGAAATGTACGAGCCCCTGAGCAAGCTCAAGTTCTCCTTCGCGGCGCCCTACTACGACCAGATGCGCATGGGCGTGAAATGGATGGTGAAGGAACGCGGCGCGAAGAAATTCTGCGCCATCTATCAGGACGATGAGTTTGGCCTCGAAGTGTTTCGCGGCGCCGAACAGGGGCTGAAGGACATGCACCAGGACTTCGCCGAGAAGACCACCTTCAAGCGTGGCGCGACCGATTTCTCCGCCCAGGTGGCGAAGATGAAGATCTCCGGCTGCGACACCGTGGTGTTGGGCACCATCATCCGGGAAACCATCGGCACCATCGGCACAGCCAAGAAAATGGGCTGGGATCCCCAGTTTCTCGGCTCCTCCGCCGCCTACACCGACCTGATCCACAAGCTCGGCGGCAAGGCAATGGACGGGCTCTACGCCACCTTCCAGACGGGCGTGCCTTACATGGATGATCCGTCGAAGAACGTGCGCGAGTGGGGCGCGCGCTACAAGGCCAAGTTCAACGAGGATCCCGGCCTGTTCTCGGCCTATGCGTACATAGCCATGGACCTGTTCTACCGCGCGGTGGAGAAGGCCGGCCCGAACCTGACCACGGAAAGCCTGGCGAATGCCTTCGAGACCATCAGCTTTCCACGCGACATGTTCGGCAGCCCCGAGTTCAAGTTCAGCAAGACCAACCATCTGGGCAATAAACGCTCGCGTATGGGACAGATCCAGAACGGAAAATGGGCAGCGATCACCGACTACCTGGATAACTGAACGGCGATGCGCTGGACCGCCACGAAGAACGGCGCCCTCGCGCCGTTCTTCGTCACGTATGGTTCGGCGCTCAGCTTCAAGTTAGCGTGCTTCCCGCGCATTTTCGTCAAGATCCGCCAACCCAAGTTGAATAGCCGATGAACATAGAGAAGATCAAGGTACGAACGGAAAACGGGCAGACCATGGAGGTCGTAGTCCTCAGCAAGCGGGCCAGCGGGATCGAGATTGTGCTCGGCGAGGGTATTCACAACGTCAAGTGCGCGCTGACCCCGACTCGAAACGGTCTGGCATACGCCGGGAGCGTGATGGGGCGGGAGCTTGTATACCAACGAAGCCGCGAGCAGGTTCAGGCGGATATCGACATCCTCAATCCGACCCTGCGCAAATCCAGACCGCGTTGATTGCAACGCTTGGGGACAAAGACGGAGATCCAATAATTCTCAATTCATCAGCTTATTCTGCTCACGCCGGAGCATGCCGTTGACGGGTAATTGGTCCATGGCCGGTGCTGGACCCTATCGGCGCACTTGATGTCCTGAGGAGAAATCGATGTTCCAATCCGTTTCCATCCCGTTCGGGGCCAAGATGCTGTTCAATACCCTCAAGGTCAAAGCCGGCGTCAGCTTTGACGACGTCGAATTGGCGCTGGGCGAAATGTGTAATGTCGTCAAGAATACCTACGGTGGAGACAAAGGCGGCTTCATCTGCGGCCAGGTTTTCAAATTTTCGGGTTTCGTTTCACACGAGGGATCTCTGAACGAATCCGGGGTCGGCGACGACCACATTGTCATCGTGACTTATTGGCGTTCTTTCGAGGAGCATGAAAAATCACATGCCGACGAGACGTTTATCTCCAAGTTTTCCGCCTTGGCTGAAATGTGCTCCGACAGCAGGGAACTCGGGTACGACATGCTGTGGCAAGGCGAACCGGAGCCCGAATCCTGAGGCGGGCGGGTGCGGCTGAGCGCGCGCGTCGGCTGCCGCAACCGCCATCAAGCTAGCTGTTACGCCTGTGTCAAGCGCTGCGCGTATGCGTCGGCGAAGCGCTCTACGGCATCCCAATCGGTGTACTCGTAGTCCCGCGTCGTGTCGGTGTCGCCGCCGCCCAAGCCGACAAACACGATCATCACCCGGCGCTTGATCGGGCCGTACACGCTGTACTTGACCGCTCCGGCAATACTGGCGGTCAATTGCGGCTTCCAGCCGGTCTGGCGCAGAAATTTCTCGAGATAACGCTGCGCCGCCTTGGGTTTCGGGCGCGGCCCGCCGGCGCTGAGGCTCACCGAGAAAAAAGCGCACGGCCGGGTGGCAAGCGCACCACGGTGCCGGCGCATCAGGGTGCGCAGGTAAGCGGGATGGTGACCATAGTGAATCGAAGCGCCGACCATGACGCCGTCGTACGCCGCAGGCTCAAGATCGCTCCGCGCCGTGTCGGCCGGCAGCACTTCCACGCTGTGCCCCCGGTGTCGGAGCGTGCGCGCGATGCGTTCGGCGATGCGCGCGGTCTGGCCTTCGGTGGTAGCGTAGAGCAGCAGGATGCGGGGCATGGGAATCGGGGTGTCGGCTACTGCGTTGCAAGGTGTTTCAACGGCTGCGCGAACCAACTCAACGCTAGCGAAATGATGCGCGAGCGGGGCAGCGAAGTCAATTGACTCGCGGACCAATGCGCGGGCCGGTGGTTGCTATAATGGCTTTTTCGGGCGCGCAACCCCGGTCCGCCATACCCGCGCCGATCCCATTCCTCCTACCGCCTGCCATGAGCACACTGAAAACCAGCCTCAACGCGCGCTCAGCCGAATTCCGTGCCAATGTCGGGGCAATGTCGGCGCTGGTCGCCGACCTGCGCGCCAAGATCGACCAGGTCGCGCTGGGCGGCGGCGAGCCTGCGCGCGCCAAGCATGTCGCCCGCGGCAAGCTGCTGCCGCGCGAGCGCGTGCGCACCCTGCTCGATGCGGGCTCGCCGTTTCTCGAACTGTCGCAGCTCGCCGCCTTGGACATGTACGACAACGAAGCGCCCTGCGGCGGCATCATCACCGGCATTGGCCGCGTCATGGGCCAGGAATGCATGATCGTGGTGAACGACGCCACGGTGAAGGGCGGCACCTACTTCCCGATGACGGTGAAAAAACATTTGCGCGCGCAGGAGATCGCAGCGCAGAACAACCTGCCCTGCATTTACCTGGTGGATTCGGGCGGCGCCAACCTGCCCACCTGGGAAGAAGTATTCCCGGACCGCGAGCACTTCGGCCGCATTTTCTACAACCAGGCCAACATGTCGGCCGCGGGCATCCCGCAGATCGCGGTGGTGATGGGATCGTGCACCGCCGGCGGCGCCTATGTGCCGGCGATGTCGGACGAGGCTATCATTGTCAAGGGGCAGGGCACGATTTTTCTGGCCGGGCCGCCGCTGGTAAAGGCGGCAACCGGCGAAATCGTGACACCGGAGGAGCTGGGCGGCGCCGATGTGCACACGCGCCAGTCCGGGGTTGCCGACCACTACGCGGTAAACGATGCACACGCATTGTCGATCGCCCGCACCATCGTCGCCAACCTGAATCGGGTGAAGCGGGTGAATACGGCGCTGCGCGAGCCGCGCGAGCCCCTGTATCCGACCGAGGAGTTGCGCGGCGTCATTCCGGCCGACACGCGCAAGCCCTACGACGTGCGCGAGGTGATCGCGCGTATCGCCGATGCGAGCGAACTCGATGAGTTCAAGCAGAACTACGGCACCACGCTGGTGACCGGTTTCGCCCATGTCCACGGCTATCCAATCGGTATCGTCGCCAACAACGGCATCCTGTTTTCCGAATCGGCGCTGAAAGCCGCGCATTTCATCGAACTGTGCTCGCAGCGCGGCATTCCGCTGCTATTCCTGCAGAACATCACCGGCTTCATGGTGGGCAAGAAATATGAAGCGAGCGGCATCGCCCGCGACGGCGCCAAGATGGTCACCGCCGTGTCCTGCGCGCGCGTGCCCAAGTTCACGCTTATCATCGGCGGCAGCTACGGCGCCGGCAACTATGGCATGTGCGGCCGCGCCTACTCGCCCAGATTCCTGTGGATGTGGCCGAACGCGCGCGTATCCGTGATGGGCGGTGCGCAGGCGGCGTCCGTACTCGCCACGGTCAAACGCGACGGCATCGAGGCCAAGGGCGGCAGCTGGAGCAAGGAAGAGGAAGCAGCGTTCAAGCAACCCATCCTGGAGCAGTACGACCGCAACGGCCACCCTTACTACGCCAGCGCGCGGCTGTGGGACGACGGCGTGATCGCGCCGGAAGATACCCGAAGAGTGCTCGGCCTGGCGCTCTCGGCCGCGCTCAACGCGCCGATCGAAACTACGCGCTTCGGCGTGTTCAGAATGTGATGGCTTAACCGAGAAGCGAGCGATGAACTACGAGACCCTGCAAATCGCCGTTGAAAGCGGTGTCAGCGTGATCTGGATGAATCGCCCGGCGGTGCGCAACGCCTTCAACGAAATCATGATCGCCGAGCTGACGCAGGCGTTCCGGGCCGCGGATGCGGATCAGGATGTGCGCGCGGTGGTGTTGGCGGGGCGCGGACCGGCCTTCTGCGCCGGCGCCGACCTGAACTGGATGAAAAAAATGTCCGGCTACAGCCTGGAGGAAAACCACGCCGACGCGATGGGGCTGGCCGCAATGCTGAACACCATTTACATAATGAAAAAGCCGACCGTCGCGCGCGTGCACGGTCCGGCCTTTGCCGGGGGCATGGGCCTGGTCGCAGCCTGCGACATCGCAGTGGCGGCCGAGGAGGCCGAGTTCTGCCTGTCCGAAGTCAAACTGGGGCTGACCGCGGCCACCATCAGCCCCTATGTGGTCGCCGCCATGGGCGAGCGCCATGCGCGGCGCTATTTCCTCAGCGCCGAACGCTTCAGCGCCGCCGAGGCCTTGCGCATCGGCCTGGTTCACAAGCTCGTCTCCGTGGCGGAACTCGACACCAGCGTCGACGCACTGCTCGGTCACCTGCTGCTCGCGAGCCCAGCCGCGATTGCGGCGAGCAAGGAACTGATCCGCAGCGTGGCGCGCGGCGCAATCGAGCAGGACATGATCGCCGATACCGCCGCGCGCATCGCGGCCGCGCGCACTTCCGCCGACGGCAAGGAGGGCATACGTTCCTTCCTCGAAAAGCGCAAACCTTGGTGGAGCCAGCCGCGGTAAAGAATCCATGTTCAAAAAAATACTCATTGCCAACCGCGGCGAAATCGCCTGCCGCGTGATCCACACCGCGCGCCGCCTGGGCGTGAAAACCGTGGCCGTATATTCCGAGGCCGACGCCCGCGCGCGCCATGTGGACCTCGCCGACGAGGCGTATTGCATCGGTCCCGCCGCGGCCAAGGACAGCTATCTGCGCGGCGACAAAATCCTGGAGACGGCGAGGAAATGCGGCGCCGAGGCGATCCACCCCGGCTACGGCTTCCTGTCGGAGAACGCGGACTTCGCCGAGGCTTGCAAGAAATCGGGCGTGGTGTTCATCGGACCACCGCCCGCCGCGATCCGCGCCATGGGCAGCAAGAGCGCGGCCAAACAGATCATGGGCAAGGCCGGCGTGCCGCTGGTTCCCGGCTATCACGGCGACGCTCAGGATGCGGCCCTGCTGCAGAACGAAGCGGACAAGATCGGCTATCCGGTGCTGATCAAGGCTTCGGCCGGTGGCGGCGGCAAGGGCATGCGCAGCGTCGACAAAGCCGCCGATTTCGCCGCCGCACTCGCTTCCTGCCAGCGCGAATCCAAATCGAGTTTCGGCGACGAGCGCGTGCTGCTGGAAAAATACCTGACACGCCCGCGCCACATCGAGATCCAGGTGTTCGCCGACACGCAGGGCGACGCGCTGTACCTGTTCGAGCGCGACTGTTCGGTGCAGCGGCGCCACCAGAAAGTGCTGGAAGAAGCGCCGGCGCCGGGCATGAGCCAGGCGCGGCGCAACAGCATGGGCGAAGCCGCGGTGGCGGCGGCCAAGGCGATCGGCTACGTCGGCGCCGGCACGGTGGAGTTCATTGTCGAGCCGGGCGAGGGAAAGCGCGCGGGCACTTTCTATTTCATGGAAATGAATACCCGTCTGCAGGTCGAGCACCCGGTGACCGAAATGATCACCGGGCTGGACCTGGTCGAATGGCAGCTGCGCGTGGCCTGCGGCGAACCACTGCCACGCTCGCAGGACGAGCTCGCCATTGCCGGTCACGCCGTGGAGGCGCGCATCTATGCCGAGGATCCGGCGAAGAACTTCCTGCCTTCGACCGGGCGCATCACGCACCTGGCTACTCCGGCCGAATCGCGCCATGTGCGCATCGACACCGGCGTGCGCTCGGGCGACGCGATCACGCCTTTTTACGACCCGATGATCGCCAAGCTGATCGTCTGGGACACCGATAGGCCCGCGGCGCTCGCGCGCATGCGCAGCGCGCTGGAACAATTCCAGGTCGTCGGCGTCACCACCAATACCGAATTTCTGGCGCGGCTCATCGCCTGCGAGGCGTTCGCGTCAGCGGATCTCGATACCGGCCTGATCGAGCGCAATCGCGCCCTGCTCATCCCGGCGCCGCCGGTCGCGGGCGACGAGGTGCTTGCGCTCGCCGCGCTGGCCGAGTTGCTCGCGCTCGAGCGCCGGGCAAAGGAGCTTGCCGCGAACTCGGGCGACCCGTGCTCGCCCTGGGGCGCGTGTGACGGCTGGCGCTTGAACCAGGACAGTCATCACATTCTGGTATTCAGGCAGGGAGAACGCGAACATGCGGTCACGGCGCATTACCGCCCCGGCCGCTATGAGCTCGACCTTCCCGGCGGCAGGCGTGCGCTCACCGGCGCCTGGCAGGCCGATGGCAGCCTCACGGCCTGGCTCGCGGACGCCGTGCTGCGGGCAAACGTGGTGCGCTCGGGACAGACGCTGGACGTGTTCTTTCGCGGCACCCGCTACCGGCTGGAGCTGCACGATCCCGCCTTGCATGAAATCGAGACCGACGCGCGCGGCGGAAACCTCGCCGCCCCGATGCCGGGCAAGATCATCGCCGTGCTAACCACGGCCGGGGCCAAAGTTGCCAAGGGCACACCGCTCGTCATTCTGGAAGCGATGAAAATGGAGCACACCATCGTTGCGCCGGGCAAAGGCAAGGTCAGGGAAATTCATTACCAGGTTGGCGAGCAAGTCAAAGAAGGCGCCGAACTGCTCGGATTCGAGCTGGACAAGGATTAAGCAGCAGTCTCTGCCGTGATGCTTCCGAAAAAAGTACGCATTGTCGAAGCCGGCCCGCGCGACGGCCTGCAGAACGAAGCCGGGCACTACATCTGCGCGCAACTCGGGCGGGAGCCGAGCTCGAAAGTCGCGCGCGCACTCGCCGCAAAGCGCCACTGATGGCCGTGGAAGTCCTGAAGCCGGACGACGTGCCGTCGCCGTGCATCAACTTCTGCCGCATGGATTACGGCCGCGACGTGTGCCTGGGCTGCTTTCGCACGCTGGACGAGATCGTGCACTGGGCGGAATACACGCCGCGGAAAAAGCGCGCCGTACTCGCCAAGTTGCCGGCGCGGCGCGAACCCCGCTGATGCTGCCGCCACAGATAAAGGTGCTGGAACGCGGCTGGCTGTCCAGCAACAATGTGCTTGTGCGCGACAGCGACGGCTGCGCGCTGATCGACAGCGGCTATCATGCACACGCCGCGCAAACGCTGCTGTTGCTGCAGCACGCTCTCGGCGGCAAACCCCTCGCCCGGCTGATCAACACGCATTGCCACTCCGACCACATGGGCGGCAACGCCGCACTGCAGCGCGCCTACGGCTGCCGCATCAGCATACCTGCGGGCGAAGCGCCCGCCATCGCCGCCTGGGACGATGCCACCCTCATGCTCCGCTATACCGGCCAGAGCGCGGAGCGTTTCAGCTATGACGACACCATTGACGCCGGCGACAGACTGCAGCTTGGCGGCCTGGAGTGGGAGGCGCTGGCCGCGCCCGGCCACGACATGCACGCGCTCATGTTCTACGCGCGCGCGGCGCGCATTCTGATCTCCGGGGACGCGCTGTGGGAGAACGGTTTCGGCCTGATTTTCCCGGAGCTGTTTGGCCAGGCGGGCGGCTACGCCGCCACGCGCGCGACGCTGGAAGCGATCTCGCGCCTGGACATAGCCACGGTCATCCCCGGCCATGGCGCGCCCTTTGGCAGCGTCGGATGCTCGCTCGAGACCGCGTTTCAGCGGCTGGACGCCTATGAGCGCAATCCGGCCAAGCTCGCCCGCCACGCGCTCAAGGTGATGCTGAGTTTTTCGCTGATGATCCATGGCAGGATCGCATTGGCCGGGCTGCCGCAGTTTCTCGCCGCGAGACCCATTTACGGCGACATCAACCGGCGCTTTCTGCGTTTGCCCGAGGCCGAATTGCGCGAGTATCTGGTGCGGGACCTGGAGCGCGCCGGCGCGCTGAGGCTTGAGGACGGCTGGTTGCTTGCGCCGGCATAAGGTGCGACTTTAGTGGCGATGCCCACCAACAGTAACTCCAGCACCCGGCGCAGGCGCAACATGCTCTCGGCGCAATGCCCGGCCGCGCTGAATCAGCGCCAGACCGTCGCCAGCGGCCAGACGCGCGAAAAGAGCAGGATTGAATTTCCTATCGGTTAGTTTGCGAGTAATATCCTACTGGGAATATTCACTATAGTGGCGACGGATGGTCCAACCATGAGGCTATGAATAAAACGTCGTCCTAATTCCGACGGAGGAAATATGATGCGGGCCCTTTTTGTTTTTACACCGGCTGAAGCGAAACGCCTGATCGGGAAAGCCGTGGCCAATCTCGAAGAAGTCAAAAAAGCCAAGGATACCGGCAATATTCTCATCGGCCATGGCTCGACGAACGTCTATGTGGCCGAAGAAATCCTGGGGAGGGAAAAAGTATGCGAACGGTTCAACCGGGATGCCTATTTATCCGGAGTGACCGTGAAAGGAACGCTCTGTTCCACCCTGGGGACGGAAAAACCCCCGATTCTTTTGATTCGTCGCGGCGCCATCGAACCGCCTGAGGCAACGATGGCGGAAATCTTGCGGGACTTCGGACGGGATTCCGTGTTCATCAAGGGGGCAAATGCCGTCGACCCGGAGGGTAACGCCGCTGTATTCATGGCGCATCCGGAGGGGGGTACGATCGGATGGGCGATGGGGATCATCCTCGCCCGAGGCATCCGCCTCATCGTACCGGTCGGACGCGAGAAGTTGATCCCGTCGGTGAAAAAGGCAGTCACTTTGTGTGGCCAGCTGACCCTCGATTATTGCCAAGGGTTGAAAGTGGGGCTGTTTCCGCTCTCGGGCGCAACGGTGATTACGGAAATTGAGGCGCTGAAAATCCTTGCCGGAGTGGAGAGTTTCCAGGTGGCCTCGGGAGGAAGCAGCGGCTCCGAAGGAGCGGTCACATTAGTCGCCGAGGGAGAGTCCCCTGAAATCGGGAAGGCCATTGAAATCGTGGAATCGATCAAAGGGGAGCCCCCGATGATGCCTCGCAGGGCAATCTGCGAAACGTGCAGGGTAACCTCTCCTGCCCAGCAGCCGATGGCTCGCCAAGGCGCCGGATCGTTTCCACTCTGTCCCTACGCCGGCAAGAAGGAGGACGAGTTGCCGGTCTACCTAAGAAATCGGTGACCTGCCGAAGCTGCCCCTTAACGCTGGCCGGTATCCGGCTGTTGACCCGGTTTTGCTCTGCGATCTCGTGGCCTGCTCGATGCTGATTGATTCCCGACATCGCGTCGCGCAGTGCGAGGGCCCCACGCCTCTCAGGATTCGCGCCATCTTGAGGTAACCGGCATTGCAATCGGCCGAGTGCAGGCGCAACATGCTCTCGGCGCAATGTCCGGCCGCGCTGAATCAGCGCCAAACCGTCGCCAGCGGCCAGACGCGCGAAAAGAGCAGGATTGAATTTCCTATATTTCACCGACTGGAGAACAATATGGCAGCAGGCAAGCCGACCCGCGCGCTGAAGCCGCGGGTGCAGAAAATCCGGCGCATCGTCACCGGCCACGATGCAAAGGGTCGTTCGGTCATCCTCTCGGACAAGCCGTCCCCGCATGTGGTGGCGCTCCAGGGTGTTCCGACTTTCGGCGTCACCGACATCTGGAAAACCCATTCCACGCCGGCCGACAACAACAACCCGAAGGACCCGTGTTCCTCGAATGTGGCGCTGGCCCCGTCTGCGAACGGGTCGGTGGTGCGGGTGGTGGAGTTTCCGCCGGACAAGGTGTGGATGAAGAAAATCAGCCGCAAGCACGCGTTCACCTCGCTCGGGAAATCCGGGTCCGCCGCCATCAGCAGCGTCGCGGACGCCTCGCGTCACATGATGATGCACAGGACCCAGTCGATCGATTACGCGATCGTGCTCAAGGGCGAGATCTGGGCGCTGATGGACAAGGGCGAAACGAAGATGCGCGCCGGCGATATCCTGGTCCAGCGCGGCACCAGCCACGCCTGGGCGAATCGCTCGAACAAGCCCTGCTTCGTCGTCTTCGTGCTTATCGACGCAAAGCCGGTAAAGGGCATCAAGGGCGGCCATTAGAACCACGGGAACCAAGGCTCGCATGACATCAACGGGCACCATGACGGATAGCTCGAACGAACGTCCCGCCGCCGCGTCGAGGCCCGAGCGCCCGGTTTTTCCGATAGCACACATAGGAAATTCGTATTGCTTGGTGTACACTTCCTAAAGCTAAGATGCACCCTGCACCCTAAAGGAGGAGTGAGATCATGAAAAGTTTCAAGCGGAGGTGGTTTCTGGTGGCGGGCGTGCTTGCCATCGCAATCGGCGTTTCCGTGCCCATCGCCCA
>Ga0080064_1000941_pt1 | contig 66882 bp, 77 predicted proteins | sample Subgrocontami54m_FD_69260 | JGI IMG/M metagenome (GOLD analysis project Ga0080064, IMG submission 69260) | Subsurface groundwater microbial communities from S. Glens Falls, New York, USA - GMW46 contaminated, 5.4 m (SPADES assembly) (version 2) ...
CGTGCCGTTTCAGACCGTGCCCCGAGGCCAGTACGATTACTTCGGATTCCAAGAGCCCACGCACCGGGTGGCGCGCAACGCGACGGCTTGGAAAGAGTTATGGATGATGGGCCAGAACGTGCAGGACCAGCCGGCGCCGGACGTCGATTTTTCCAAACGCATCGTGGTGGCGGTCTTTTCCGGGTTCAAGCCCACGGGCGGATACGACTTGGAAGTCCGTCGGGTCATCCGGACACCGTGGGCGATGCATGTGTTCGTGGAGGAAACGTCGCCGGGTAAGGGTTGCTTCGTGACGCAGGCGTTGACGGATCCGAACCACATGGTGTCCGTTCCCACGTCGGGACTGCCGGTGAAGGTCATCCGCAGCCACCGCGTCCAGGACTGCAACTAGACAAGCGGCGGCAAACATAGCGAATGAAGGAACAAAGGCGCCGGGAAACCAAAAACGGCTGCAACGGAAAGAAAACGTGACGTGCGCCAAAAGAAAAAGCCGAGTGCTCGCAAATCAAAACGAAGAAATTATTCATAGCGAATCGTCGCCGGCGGCTTCTGACTGATGTCGTAAAAAACGCGGTTGACGCCTTCGACTTCGCCCAGGATGCGGGAAGCGACTTTTTGGAGGAGTTCGGGCGGCAGGCGGACCCAGTCGGCCGTCATGACGTCTTTGCTTTCCACGGCGCGCAGCACGATGGGGTATTCGTATGACCGCTCGTCGCCTTTGACGCCCACCGTCCTACAAGGCAAGATGGCGGCGAAGGCTTCGAACATCTTGTCGTACCAACCGGCCTTGCGCAGTTCCTCGATGAAGATGAAGTCGGCCTCGCGAACGGCCTTGAGGCGGTCCGGCGTGACTTCGCCCACGATGTTGATGGCCAAGCCCGGTCCGGGGAACGGGTGGCGTTTGAGAATCGCTTCGGGAACGCCCAACTGCTTGCCGAGTTTTCGGACTTCGTCCTTGTACAACTCGGACAGCGGTTCCAACACCTTCCACTTCATTTTCTCAGGCAACGTCAGGTTGTGGTGGCTCTTGATTTTTGAAGTCGCCTTGCCGCCGGTCGCCGCCGACTCGACGCGGTCGGAAAAAATGGTGCCTTGAGCCAGGTAGCCGACGTCCGGCACGCTTTGGGCCGCCGTTTCGAACACCTCGATGAACAAATGACCGATGATCTTGCGTTTGTGTTCGGGGTCGGACACGCCTTTGAGCGCGTAGAGGAACTCTTTGGACGCGTCGACGAAGACGAAGTGGTCGAAGTCCTTGAAGAATTCCTGGATTTCTTCCGTCTCGTTCTTTCGCATCAAGCCGGTATCGACGTAAATCGGGTACAGTTTCTTGCCAAGGGCCTCGCGCAGCAGGAACGCGGCGACGGTCGAATCGACGCCGCCGGACACGCCGATGACAGCGTTTTGGCTGCCCACGCGTTGGCGCATCTCGGTGATGAGCGCGTCCTTGGAAAAGGTGCCAGCCGTCTTTTGGACCTTGCAGACGGAAAAGGCGAAGTTCTCCAAAACCTTGTTGCCGCACGGCGTGTGGTGGACTTCCGGGTGGAACTGTAATCCGAACAGGTTGCCGTTGCGGTAGGCGGCGATGCTTTCGCCGCTTTTGGCCAACGCCTCAAAGCCCGATGGAAGAGACAGCACGCTGTCGCCATGCGAATACCACACGTTTTCCGTGGAATGCACGCCTTGAAGGACGCCTTCTTTCTTAAGTACGGTCAGTTCGCGTTCGCCGTATTCACGCGTGGCGCGCTCGACTTTGCCGCCGAAATGGTGGACGATGAACTGGTGGCCGTAGCACAGGCCCAGGATAGGAATGCCCAATTCGAAGACGGCGGAGTCGGGGTTGGGCGCATTCGGCGCATAGACGCTGGACGGCCCGCCGGAGAACACGATGCCATCCATCCCGTTCAAGGAAGAAGCGGGCGTGTCGTGCGGAAACAAGGTGACCGGCACGTGCAGGTCGCGCAAGCGGCGCGCGATCAAGTGCGTATATTGGCCTCCGAAATCCAGTACGGCAATCATGGCGGGGTTTCACACAAGATGGAAAAGAAAAACGGACGGAAAAGAAAAAAAACGTCGTATAAAAACCATTTCTCCGTCTCCACGTTTTCCATTGCATTTTTTCCTTAAGGTTTTATCGTTTGGAATAATTGAGCGTGTCATCCATATCCATCAACGAATGCGGGTGGCTCTCAGTGAAACCCGACGACGTGATGCGAACGAAGCGCACCTTCTTCTGGAATTCCGCCAGGTTCTTGGCCCCTACGTACACCATGGCCTTGCGCAGGCCGCCTTCGAACTGCGTGATGACGTCCTCGACCGAACCACGGTACTTCGTCAAGCCCGAGACGCCTTCCGGCACCAGGCTCTTCTTGAACGCGTCGTACCGGTTGGCATAATTGGCCTTGAGCGACTCGACGGAGCCCATGCCGCGGTACTTCTTGAATTTCTGGCCGTCGACTTCGATGGTCTCGCCCGGCGACTCGTCCGTGCCGGCAAAGATGTTGCCCAACATGCCGCACGACGCCCCGGCGGCGATGGCTTTGGCCAAGTCACCGGAATACTTGATGCCGCCGTCGGCAATGACGGGCACCTTGTGCGGCGCCGCCACATCGGCCACGTCGCTGACGGCCGTGAGTTGCGGAACCCCAATGCCGGTGATGATTCTAGTCGTGCATATGCTGCCAGGCCCAAGCCCAACGCGCAGGCCGTCGGCGCCCGCGGAAATCATCTGCTCGGCCGCTTCACTCGAGACGATGTTGCCGGCCACTACGTCGGCGCCTAGTTTTTTGTAACGCTTGACGGCGTCGATGACGACTTTGCGGAATCCGTGCGCGGTGTCAATCACCAGAAAATCGGCGTCTTTTGAAAGCAGGGCCGACACGCGTTCGTCGTCGTGCGGGCCCACCGCCGCGCCGACGGGTAGTTTCAGTTGTTTGACGTAGGCGACGTGTTCGACCTGTTTGGCGATGGGGATGTTGTAGTGCACCACGCCCACGCCGCCGCGTTGGGCCATTGCCGCGGCGAGCTTGCCTTCGGTGACGGTGTCCATGGGCGAAGAGACGATGGGCACGGCAATCTTGAGGTTGCGCGTCACGTAAGTGGATACGTCGATGTCGGCGATGGCCACTTCCGAATAGCCGGGTTGCAGCAAGACGTCGTCAAACGTGATGGCTTCGGGCGCGTCAGTCAATTTCTTGGTAAATCCAGCCATGTATGCTTCACCCTGATCGTGGTTGGGAAAAACCAATCCGGCTGGACGGGAAAAAAAGTCAAAGCGCTAAAATCGCTTTCTTTTTTAGTTGGGCGAAACGGGTTAAAAAACGTTTTGAAAGCTGTAAAAAAAACCGGCAGAAACAATGGACAAACCAAAACCTTGGGGAAACAAAAAAACAGATGGATGTCAAAAAAGATTCAAAAACCATTTAACCGACCCCAGGCCATGTAAGTCTGTGACCGAGCTTTTTGAAAAGGCGAAGCGGGGGTTGGCACTCCATTTGTTCGAAACCCACATGCGTGCGGAAGATGAACGGCCGTGGGCCAGGAAGTTGAAACGGGTCATTGCGCGTCCAAAAAACCGGTTTGTACGAAAGGCTCCGACGGAAAACGAACGGGATAGAACGACCATAGAAATAGGTAGCACACCCATGCAAGTGCTACGCGGGTGGTTGACTGGCGAGACATACGGCGGATACATATTGCGGGAGCCGCTTCGGGAAAGGATACGCCGGTGGATGGGTATCGAAAGTGCCGAATCGGATTACATGGATGGCAACCTGCTGAAGTGGTTCCACAGGCAAGAACAGCCGACTGCGTTGGACGAATATGCCCAGACGCTTGAAAAAGAGCCAGGAGTGCAAGAGCATGCAGATAGATTGCATAGGCAAGTGACATTCGGCAGGGAGTACGACAGCATCGCCAAGTCGGATGACCCCAATATGGAAGGCCTTTTGGAAGTGCTAAAGCGAAAAAGAGTGGCACTTGAACGACCGCAAAACAGACCCGGAGAAAAAGATGAAACAAAAGGACATCCGGAAGTCAATCCATTGGACTATCCGCTGAAAGTGGCCAGCTGGATTGAAGCTAGGAACCGAATCCTGGATTCGCTGCACCAAGCCGGACTGGTCGGAAGAAGTGAAAAACACCGAGCCATCCTGACGCCGGCCCATGCGGACCGGTTAGCGGAATTCCTAGACCGGCCGCGCACGCGCGAGGAATACGGGCGATTCGAAAGCCAGGGAAAAATGGGCGAACCCTGGCGATTCGATGAAAAACTCTGGACGCGTTACCGCACCTGGGATCCGAAGACAAAGACCTGGCATTTGGATGGGGAAAGCCACTGGAAGGACAGGATTCGGAGGATGTTCAAGGAAAAATTCGGATGGCGGATACATGGCCTCGACACCGATCCCAAAACTAGCAAAGCGGTAATCCGCCTTTCCATTCCCTTGAGCCGGTTGAAGAAAAAATTACGCGAAACGGCAGAGAAACTATCGGAAGAGTATGCACAATATGCCCCCTATAGAGAAAAAGATGGCCAATACTGGCGCGGGCGTAAGCCAATCTATGCGGGAAAGTCGGAGAAAGAAATGTTCAAACCCGGTGACAAGCCTAGGCTTACGCCGGAAGTCAAATATGATTTGAAGCGAGCCATGCTGGGAGGAATGCTCGCATTGGACCTATCATTGGGAGGAAAGAAAACGGTTGCGACCCGAATCCGGACCGTCAAAGGAAAGCCTCACGTCCAAATGCGAATCCAGTTTCCCGGATGGATAAAGCGCCGTTAGACGACTACCCGTTTTCTGAGCGGATAGCATCTAAATTTTTCGCACGATTCCTTCATCCGCGTTGACTTCCACTTGGTCACCGTCTTTCAGCACCGCCGTGGCATTCTTGGTCCCAATCGGATCCCCGGGAACCCAGGTTCCCTGGAGATCCGTCCTCCTCGCCCTCCTGCTAGAGCTTGCGAACAACACCATCATCTGCAAGAACTTCAACCACGTCCCCGTCCTTCAACACGACCGTGGCATTCTTCGTGCCAATCACGCACGGGATGTTGAGTTCGCGCGACACGATGGCCGCATGGCACGTCAAGCCGCCCATGTCCGTAACGATCGCGGCGGCTTTGCGCATGGCGGACACGAGTTCGGGATTTGTCGCGTAGGAGACGAGGATGTCGCCGGGTAGGACCTTGTCGGCTTCCTCGACGGTGTTGACGACCTTGACCGTTCCTGACGCGGTGCCGGGACAGGCGCAGTTGCCCTTGATTTGGTCGGTTTGCGGAGCCTGCGGGCGGCGGATTTTTTGGGCAAGTTTGGCGGCAGCCGGGCCGTCGACGACCTGGATTTTTCCGTGGTACGTGGAGAAGAAGCATTGCTTGAATCGGGAGTTGGCGCGCGCGGCGTCGGTTTCTGCTTCACCGCGGAGGATGGCCAGCAATTCGGAAGACGTGTGAAACCGCGCCTGTGTCGGGGACATGCCGAATTGGCGGGCCACGTGCTTGAAGAACGAGTCCAAATAGTAGTAGGTGTGGACTTGCGCGTCTTTGCGCATGGCCTTGAGGTACGCCAACTGGCGCGCGGCGTAGAAATACGCGTCATCGGCAACGCGTTTTTCCGCCTTCTTGCGGGCGGTCAGGATTTGCTTGGGCTGGTCTTGCAAGCGTTTCAGTTCAGCGGCCAAGTCTTCGTTGCTTTTGGCGGCGTGAACCAGGAGGCCGTAGAAGTAGCTTTCTGTCCATTTGGGCGGGCCGACGAATAGAAACGACAACCACGACCATCTTTCGTGGTGGGCCTTGACGCGGGCGGCAAGCGTGGGAAGCTGAGCGGCGAAAGCGGTCGGCAGAGAAGCGGCGTCGTTTTGCTTCAAGGCGGCTTTGGCTTTTTTGTCTGAAAAGACGTCGATGGCCAATTGGAGGAACTCTTGATGTTCCGAGTTGGGGTACGTCGTTTGTTCCGGCGTGGTGAGGGCCACGAGCGTCTCGATGGCCGTGCGTTTGTCGGCGACGTTGGAAAAGACGCGGCGTTCAAGTTGTGCGACCAAGACGTTGTCGACGTCGTCCGAGGCGTAGTCCAACAAATTTCCCAAGTAACCGTAGCCCATGGATTTGCCGAGGAGGGCCACGTATTTTTCGTAGCGGTCAGCCAAGTCCGCGTTGGAAAATTCAGATGATCGGGTAAAGCCTTCGGCCAAAGCCAGCATGTCGTCGCACGTCTGGAGGCCGGTTTTGACCACGCGGTCCGTGAATGTCCGGTCCGCAACGCGATCCATAATACGGCGGCCCAACTCGGCGCGATCCTCATCCGCGATGCAAAACTCAATGCCGTATTCCTGGTAGTGATACGCAAAGCCCGGCATGGGGATGCCGAGGATTTGTTGGACGGTGGCGGCGGCCTGGGTGTAGATGGCGTCGCAAGGCGCCAAGGGGAATGGTTTGATTTCCTCCACTTTCAGCCAAACGGGAGTTGAAGGTTTAACCGCAGGAACCGGTGGCGAATTTTTTGGGGCCGAAGCGGGCTTGGCGCGAGGCATACGGAAAAAAGAGGCGGCTTTGGTTTCTTTACTCTTTCGCCGGATCGTGCGCGTACTTTTCGGTGGAATACGTAAAGACGCGGCCTTCCATGACGACGTAGACGCCGTGTGGCTGCGTCTGGACGGCTATGAGCGACGCGCCGAGATTGAAGCCCGCATCCGATTGGCCCAACGAAAAGGGGACCATGGAGCCAGTCAGCACGATCGTCTTGTTTCGGACATGGGAGGCAAGGTACTCAGCCGTTTCCGACATGGTAATCGTGCCGTGCGTGATGAGGATCTGATCTTCCGGCGCGTCCTGGCATTTCTTTGCGATGAGCGCGCGGTCTTCGGCCGTCAAGTGCCGGCTGGACTTGTTCATCAATTGCTCGACGTGGATGGAAAGCGAAGAGCGGGCTTCCGTAAGCAAATCGTGGATCACGGTCTTCTGCGTGTCATATCCGACGTGTGGCGGGCCTTTTTGGGACTTCTCGATGGTGCCGCCGGTGATGAATAGTCGGATGGCCATGACGGATCAGGTGCGGGGCTGCGGCAGCTTGACGTAGTAGACATGCTGGTCGGATTTGATGACCAACGGTTCGCCTTTGAACAACGACGGCAGGTCGATCTCGTACGCGCCTTTTTCGAGGATGCGGAGGTTCTCGACGGAATCGACGTCGACGGAAACCGGCTTGTCCTTGCTCAAGAAAGCCAGTTCGTCCTCCAGCCAGCCGTAATCGGTCGACGAAGGCGACGGGGGCTTGATTTCCGCGCGTTCCGCATCGGTAGGCAGGGTAGGCGATGGATCGGATGCCGGCGAGGAGGACGTCCCTTCGCTGGAAGGCGGTGAGGCCGCGGGCGCGGTGGGAAATGGGTTGGAAGGCGTGTTTTCGTCGCGGAGGAACAAAAAGACGCGGGATCCGCAGGTGCAGCCGCGCATGAGTTCGGGCGAGTTGTTGGGAAAAGTGCTGGAACAACGCACGCATTTGTGAGGCATGGAAACACAACCGTTTTGAATGCAGTGGCGATGCGCGCTTAAAAACGAAGCGGCCTATTTGCCCGTCAACAAGGAAAGCTTGTCCGGATCCCGCTTGATCTGGCTTGGTCGCCCCAAGGGGGACGTATCCCCCTTAGTGCGGCCTACCGCCCAAACCCCCTCATTTTCCAGTGAGTAAACTCAACTTGTCGGGGTCGCGCTTGATTTGCTTGACCAACGTGGAGGGGCCGACGACGGTTAGGCCGGAAGGCTTGCCGCCGAGGAGCTTGATCAGTTGCGTCTTGAGCGTGGACGTCTGCTCGCCTAAGGAAGCGACTTCGATGCCGGGAAAGTCCTTGCTGACGGCCGTCATGGTCTTGGCGATGAGTTCTTTTTCGTCGGTGGACGAAAGGGATCCTTCGATGACCAAGATGCGGTTTTTGGATTTCTTAATCTGGTCCAGGATGTACTGCACTTTTTGGGGCGGCGTCTTGTCTTTGAGGACTTCGGCGGCGATGAATTGGATTTCGATGCCCATGGTAAAATCACTTGGCGTATTGCGCGATGGCGCGGTACAGGCCGTCCATGTTGGTGCCTTTGAGCGCGGAAATCTCGACTAAGGCATGTTGCGGAAACGCGGCCTTGATGCGGTCGGGGCGGGCGTTTTTCTTGTCAATCTTATTGGCGACGATGATGACGGGAATCTTGCGTGCCTCCAAGTTGCCCAAGATGGTGATGTTGACCTGCGTGTACGGGTCTTCGCACGCGTCCATGACCAGCATGGCGGCGTCGACGTGTTCAAGCCACTTGATGGCCTCGATGATGCCCTTGGTGGCTTCTTTCGCGCGTTTCTGCGCGTCCGGCAGCTTCATACCCCGCTTGATGAAGTCACGGTAATCCACTTTCGTGGCTATGCCGGGCATGTCCAACAGGTTCATCGTCAAGATCTTGCCGTCGACCTTGACGGCGACGCGTTCTTTCTTGATGACTTCCCGCGTCTCGTGCGGTATTTCGCTGACCGTGCTCATTTCCTCGCCGGTCCAATCCAGCGAGATGCGGTTGGCCAACGTGGATTTACCGGCGTTGACGTTGCCGTACAGGCCGAGGCTGAAGGACTGGCGTTTGCCGAAGAGGTTTTGCAGCCAGCTGAGAAATTGTCGGAATGGCATAGGAAAATCGCGCGGAATCGTGGGTTCACTTACTACGCGGCATATGCTTTTTAAGCTATCCGAAAAGACCGCGGAGAACAGGACAAAAAAGGATGCGGAACGCGGGTGCGGGAAAAATCGAAACGGTTGCCCACATTTTTAGGCGCGGAAGTACAAGAAAGCCAGGATCAAGGCGCCGGCGCCGGCCAGGGTGATGTCGAGGTTGAGGACGAACACGGCAAAAAGCACCAAGGCGATGCCCAACATGAAGAACGTCAGTTTGTCGATGCCAAAGATCATGCCGGTGGATTGGTAGACCGGCGGGGCTTGCGCGACGCCGGCTTGCGGCACCGAGCCTTGGCTCAAGGGCGTGACGTTGCCGGTCTGCGGGTCGACCTGCACGGCGAAGCCGCACTGCTTGCAGTACACCACGCTGTTCTGCGGGTCGACGTCAAGATTGGGGTTGCCGCACTGCGGACAAGCCATGTCCATGGAGGCCTTACGGTTCAGGCGTTTAAAAGCGTTGTTTACAGTAAACCACGAATGTTTCATAAGCTAACGAGTCAGGGTTTTACGGTCTAGCAAAGCTTTACCTAATCATCGTAAAATCTGCAAGCTTGCTACAGGGCGAGCCTAAAAACGATTCGAGACGAAAAAGTTGCGCCCCATCATCTGCCAAACAGTTCAAAAACCGTACGCAACGTCGCAAACTCAGCGGGGTTGGATTTGGTGTGCTCCAAACCCGTTTATGGTTTTCATCACTCTTGAAGTTTGGGATGCCGGAAGCGGCTACTAGGAAAATTCTTTCCTCACGGAGTTCAAACGGCCTCCGACCAAGACGGCCATGGCCAGAAAAACGAACAAGACACCCGTAAGGACAGGCGAGCTTTGATCGACGACCCGTCCGGAATAAGCATACGATGACGCTACGCGGATTTTGAGGATACGCGAATCAAGGACTTGCCCCGAGTCGGCCGCCAATATTTGGCCAATCACGTCGTACTCTCCCGGCGGCACGAAGGCTGGCTGGGTCGAAAGCAAGAACGTGTGGCCCGCTTCCATGAACGAAGGCTCGGATACCAATTCGAATTGCGAGGACGTGTAATTCAAGGAGGATCCGGCAAGGGTGACCCGCAAGATTACCGTGACGTTGGGTCCCGTGTTGGAAAAGTTGGAGTGCAGTACGAGTTTGGCCTGCCGATCCGAAACGCCGACGACCAGGCCAGTGGGACTCAACGCGAACTCGGCTTGCGGCGCGTCCAGAATCAAGTCAGACATGGAGCCGGACGCGTTGCCCACGGGAGCCGCCGCGACGACCGCTGCAGGTGTGTCAACAGGTGCCGGCGTGGGCGTAGAGGTGGTCGGAGCCGCAGGGGCGGCGGTGGGAGCCACCGTGGGAGTAGGAACCATCGTGGCTGTCGGAACGGGCGTGGCAGTGGGCACGGGGGTAGGCGTGGCCGCAGCCGGCACGACGACGGCGAATTGCTGCAGCGGCGTCTGGTTAAAGGCATTCTGGGAATTGTTGGCGTAAAACAGCCATGAAACCGTCACGGCGGTCGAAGGCAAGACCAAGGAGTGATTGCTATAAGAGGAGCCATTAAACGCATAGGTGGTGTTGGTCCAAGTTCCGGACGCATTGGTGGAAAAAATGGAGTGGGACAAGGCCAGCGCATCCGTCCAAAATGCCGAAAAACGGACGGATGTTGCGGCCGCGGTGCCGTTGGACTGGATTTGACTGGGAACCGGGTAGGAGGACGGGAGCGTGCGGAATGTTCCGGAAACAATCGTGCACGTGGAAGCGCACGCCGTCGCATTGAAAGCATACGTCGTGGCCGCGGCAAGGCCAGCCACCGGAAGGCTGGCGGTCGATGAAGCCGTTGCTGAAGAGACCGTCAACAATACGTTGCCGGAGGCGTAGGAAAAGGAAGCATTGGCCGCCGGCGTAGCGGTCCAAGAAGCCGTGGCCGCGGAAGCCGTGGCGGCAATCGTCAGATTGGAAATGACGACGCTGGCCGGCGGACCACTGACCATTACGAATGCAGGAGATGAAATCCAGCCCGCCGCATCAATCGCTTGAATGGAGTAGTTGTAGAGGGTGGCCGCGGGCACGTTTTCCGAAAAACTCAACACCGATACGTTGGCTACGAATGTGCCGTTGCGGCTGATCTGGTACGTCAAAGCCGATGCATCCACCGACGCGGTCCAAGTCAAGTTGGTTGGCGTGTGACCGGATGCGGAAAAATTGCCCGGAACCGACGGCGGGGCCGTATCAACGCGGAGAGTGCGGTTGGCCGAAGCGAAAACCGTTTGGTTGCCATCGGAACACGCGACGGACCACAACAGCGCCGCATCGGGAACAATCGCATGCGAGAACGCGGATGCGTTGGATTGGTTGGCAACGGCCGTCCAACCCGAGGCATTGGTGTACAGCGCGCAGGACGAGACGTTGGCGTCGACGGAGAACGAGAAAGACAGGCTGGCGCCAGAGGACAAAAAGCCATCCGCGGGGCTTGAGAGGCTGACGCTCAAGGCAGCGGTGGAGACCGCCAAAAAAAGCAACAGTCCGATGACCCGCATGGAAAAACCCTCAGCGTTTTTTCTTGCGCAGCAAGTCGGACAATCCGTTAAGGCGGCGTTCGACGTAGGAGCGGTCGACCTTGTCGCCGACGGCCGTCTTGAGTCCGCCGACGTCCTGGCTGACTTGGGCCGCGGATTGCTCCAACTGGCCCAGCTGGCGCTCCATGCGTTCGACGGAGCTGGAAATGGTGGACTGCAAGTCCAGCACGACTTTGACCATGTAGCCAAATACGAGCAGGATCACGACGCCCAAACCCAACGTAATGGAATCAACCACGTTTCATCACCATCTTGTTCTTGCGCGCCGCAGACGCGGCGAACGCGGCGCAATAGGAATCCAGCTCGGCGCTGCTGACTTTGCTGGACAGTTCCCGGCCCACCATGCCGACGTCGGAGCGGATCGCAGTAAATTGCGATTCCAAGGCGCGGTACGAGTCGTCGACGCGCGTCAATTGTTTGCGGATGGAACGCGCCCAGACGACGACGTAGTAAGTCACGAGAATGGAAAGCCCGGTGAACACGATACCGGCCCAAATGATATCATCCGAAGGCATGACGCTCAACCCACCTGCTAGAGCAGACGGAAACAGAGTATAAAATCATGACGCCGCGTCAAGCGCAGGCGGAAGCGGCCGGCAAACTAGGAGACGGAAGCCGTGGCGGATGGCGAGGGTTGGAAAGGCGCCATCATCATGCCGCTTTTCGCAAACGGGGGACGCCGTATTGCCCGTCGAAGCCCGGCGTGACGTCGATGGTGCCGGTGCGGTTCTGCATGAGTGCCGCGGCGAACGCCGGGCCGCCGATGGCGGCGGCATCCGCTTGCGGTAGGTCCAGCAGCACGGAAAGTTCGGTGCCGGATTTGGCGATCAACGCGTCGGCGCATGCCTGCACTTTCTTAGCAGCCAAGCCCATGCCCAGGACGGCGGACAACAATTCGTGCAATGGCAGCAGCGTTTTGAATGGGATCGCATTTTTGGGGCGGAAGCCCGGCGGGCGGTCGGCCAATGCGTCCACGCGGTACTGCACGCCGATGGTCAGTGGCTTTTTGCAAACGGGACAAACGCCGCCGCGTTTTTTCGTTTCAGCCGGGGCACTGGAAAAATCGCAGGCGCGGTGGCCGTCCCAGTGGTATTTGCCGTATTCCGGCGGCGTCTCAATCGTGAACTTGAAATGACGGGAATCTTTTTGGCGAACAGACGCCCATAACGACGAGAAGGACAAGGCATCGGCCGCACGACCGCCGTCCGGGTCTTCCGAAAACTCGAAGGCGTTGCATTCGCGGCCCAAGCGCCACGGGTGGTTGCTGTGGCTGTCGGAGTTGCTCATCAAGGCAAAGCGATCGAGTTTAGAAATCCGCCAGTTCATGGCCGGAGTGCTAGACATACCGGTTTCCAACGCGAAGATGTGTCGGGCTTGGTCGGCATAGCCTTGCTCGACTGAGTCAAACCCGCTGTTGGAGCCGAAGACGGAGAACCACGGCGTCCAGACGTGCGCCGGCACCACGACGACGTCCTTGGAAACGGAGCGCGCCAACGCGACCAGTTCCGCCGGAGACGTCTTGCCGAACGTGGGCCGGCCGTCGGCCATCAAGTTGCCGCGTTTGGACAATACGTCGTTGATCTGCGCGGCCTGCTCAAGCGACGGGACATGCAGGATGTGGTGGACTTTCTTGACGCCGTTGGGCGTGGACCAGATGGTGCTGACCTCGCACGTCAGCATGAAGCGCACGGAATCCGGGTGGCTGGAAAGGCGATAGAAACCGGGCGACGTTTCATCCGGCCGCAACCGCTGCGCCAATTCCTTGAACCACAACGGGTGGGTGAAGTCTCCGGTGCCCAGGATGGTGAGGCCTTTGACCTTGGCCCCGGCGTTGAGGCCGTCGAGGGACATGTGGGGCGACACGGCACGGGAGTATTTGGAATGGAAATGCAGGTCAGCAAAATGCAGCATGAAACAGGTGAGGATGTCGACGCCATTTATTGGGTGGGCTTTGCGCGCAAAAGACGCTTGAAGTCGTCAACAGCATCAAGGACGTACCGCCACTGCTCAACGGCATGGTAATGGGCGTCTTCAATCAATCGCGCTTCTTCCGTCGGAGTGGGTCCTCCACGAGAAATAGAGGTTTTTACGCTGGAAACATACGTTTTCTGAAGCCAGCGGGCCAACTGTGGTTTTGCAACGTTTCCGACCACGTGCATGACGGCCAATGCATGACCTACGCTGGTCGGTTCATGTCCCAACGTGCGAGCCTGACGGTACAATTGCTCGGCCACATGCCGTTCGTTAAGTGTAGAGAGGAATTCGTCGTGAGTCAACCGCTCCAAGCGAAGGCGGCCTAGACCGTTTCACCGGATGTAGGCCTGCGTTTCCTTCTGCAGGGCTTCAGGCGACTTGCCCGTGATGCCGGCGGCTTCTTCCTGCTTGGCCTGCGTCTCAATGCGCTTGAGCAGGACCTGCGCTTTTTTCGCGCGGGCGTCCAGCGCCTTGACGTCGAAATTTTCACCCAGCCACTTGCCCAGGAAGCCGACAAGGTTCTTGGCGCCCACGGCGTCCACCGTGTTGCCCGGTGTCTCGACCAGTAGGCACGCGCCGCGCAATCCGTACAGCTTGCTCAACGCCGGCACGAGGCCGGCCATGCCCACGATGGGCACGATGACGGACGTAGTCTTGGCGCCGGCTTTCTGCAGTTGCGTCCAGAGTTGCTTGGACGTGGAAAAGCCGTAGATCGAGGGCGTCTTGGGCGGGGGCGTGACGGCATAACCGGCCATGGCCAGCACGTCGGAACCACCCAGCGACTTGAAGAACGACAACACGTGAGCGGACACTTCGTATTGGCCTTCCACCGTCAACGGCTGCAAGTCGCCGCGGACAAGCACCACGTCGCGTTTGCCGAGGCGGGCGTAGTAAAAACGCATGGAGAAAGGGCGCAACCGGCCGGACTTCAATGCGAGGACCTGGTTGGGAAAGTGCGGGGAGTATAGCGTACCGAACGGCTGGGCGTCCAGGAGGCGGACGAGGTGATCGACGGCCAGGTTGCTGACGAAGCCGATGCCCGGAAGGCCGACGATCATCAGGGGATTCTTGAGTTTGGGCGCTTGAGCCGAGCGGATGAACGAGCCGGAGAACGACGCGGAAGCGGGTTCAACCATATCTTTCCTTCCTCCGCAAGTCGGCGTACGGGTCATGGGGCGAATATTTGGCGGGGTGTGCCGAATGAGTGGGTTGGCCGCAACGGCGGCAGGTCTCGTGAAGCGAATAGTGATGGGAAGCGCAGCGGCGCAGGCGTTTCATAGGAAGGTTAGGAAGCCGGGCCATTAAAAAGGGTGCGGCGGATTTTTTGATAACCGGGAGTTGATTCGAAATCAACCGAAGGTTTTTGAGCGACCCGTTGCATGCCACAAACATGATCATCTGCCCCACAAAGGAGCACGTCATCGAATTCAACCGGCTTGCCGTAGCGATTAACGGAGACCCGCATGGCGTCTTGAACCCCGGAAACCTGGAATACGCGTTAGACGGATTGAATAACAAATACGCCTTGCACCCGGAACCACTCATTGCGAAGGCGGCTTTCCTCTTGGATTACCTAGCCAACAAAGGCCACGTTTTCATTGAGGGAAACAAACGCACCTCTCTTTCCGCCACCGCATCCCTTTTGAAGCTCAACGGATATTCCGTGAATCAAGATGACGAACAGACGGCAGGATTCGTTCTGGAAGTCGCGCAAGGAAAGCGCAGCCTCAGCGAAATCCAAAAGTGGCTCAAGCAAAACATAAAGAAGATCGAAGGAGAAGAATAAACGATGGAAAGTCTTGTCAAGAATAAGGCGAAAGGCAAAACCCGAAAGGAAGCCTTGGCTCCTTCAGAAACCGTTAAGGCAACGGACGATCAACTCCAGGCGGCACTCAAATACGTCATGAAGCGCCATCGCAAGGCCCTCGAAATCCTGGCCAAACACTAGATTCGAGTTTTCGTATTTTGTTCCCAAAAAAAGTGGAGAAATCACGATTTTTGGATTTCGAGGCTGGACTCGAACTCGGAACCGGAGGCTTTTTCCTCGAGTTGGCGGGCCATCTGCGTGAGGATTTTTTCGGCCCGCTTGTACGTGTCGGTGTCCACCGTCACGTGATAGACGGGCGCGGACACGTAGTGGATGTCGAACGTCGCGTCGTCAAAAGTCTGCGCTTGCAACGCCGTCAGGATGGACTTAATCTTGACCAGGCCGTCCGACGCGTAGGATTTGAGGGTCAGCACGGCGCGCATCTGCACGCGCTTGGGCTTGATCTCGCGCTTGGCCGTCTCCCGCAAAGCGTCTTCCCATACTTTGGGAATCTTGGCCTTGAGCGGCTCGTCGCTGGTGGCCATGGCTTCAAAAGCGGTCCACAAGTCGCCGTATGCCGCTTCCAGGGGAGCGGCGGCTTCCTGCAAGGCCACGGGCAAGGGTTTGGCAAGCTTGGTGGCCGTGACTTCCAGCATCTTGCGCGCGCGTTTGCCGGATTGGAACAGTTGCGTCTTGCGTTTCTTGTCGGCTTCCGAGGCGCGTTTGAACGAGAGGTCGACTTGGTGCTTGGTGCGGTCCACCGCGATGACTTTGCCGACCGTCACTTGGCCTTCCTTGACGTGGTCGCGGATGTTGCGGACCCAGCCGGAGAAGACTTCCGATATGTGGACGAAGGCTTCCTGGCCGCCGTATTCTTCCAACGACAGGATAGCGCCGAAGGGCAAGATTTTCTTGACCTTGACGATGACCAATTCGCCGATTTCGGGATATTCCATGAAGCGTTGCCTTTTTTCGTTACGTCAGAAAATGTTGGGAAAGAAAGAAGAAAAACCCGTTGAACCTATTCGGCTTTTTTGGCGTTTTCGGCGGCGGTGCATGCGACGAAATCTACTTTGCCAAAATCCGCGGCGTCAGCGATGGACGTTAGCCGAAGACTTCCAGGATGCGGCACTGCACGGTGGCACGGCCGCCGGTCGGCTCGACCAGGGGGTTGCCGCAGCTTTGGCAGAACACGGCCGTCTTGGAATCGCCGAAGACGACCTGCTGCGCGCCGCAGTCGCATTGCACGCGTAGAAACTTGCTCATAATCATCAACCTTTGGATTGGAATCGTTAGCGGGCCACTTCGGCTTTTTTCTTCATGCGGCCGGAGATGACGCGTTCGTGCTTCTTCTTGCACGTGCTGCATTCCAGCATGACCTTGTTGCGGATGCCTTGCTTGCGCACCGTGGCTTTGCCCTTGACTTTTCCGTGGTAGCCCGCGAGCTTGCGTTCGTGCTTGCGCGTGCCCCAGGCCAACGTCCGGCCGGGCTTGAATTTGGAGGTCGATACTTTGACTTTGTGCGACGTGTGCGTGTTGCATTTGATGCAGAACGAATTCATGGTCTTGGGGACGATCATTCCATCACCTTGAGGATTCCCTTGCGCGCCAGGAAGTCGGCCTGCTTCTTGGGCAGCCGAATGGTTTGGCCGGCCTTGAACGGTCCGTACGTCTGGGCGTCAAAACCGACAAAAGCCGGAACATCCGAAAGCAACTCGACCGGGACGTCGTTTTCCGACGCCGGCGGGCTCGGGTTCAGCGCAAGCTGGTATTGGGACAGAAGAGTAATGAGGCCCGTATATAACTCTTTTTCTTGGCCCGAGAGTCCGGTGGAGCTGACAGCACCTTTGCGGAAGTCCTTGAGCGCCTTGAAGAACAGCTTCTGCTTGCGTAGTTCAAACAGGTCCGAGAGGGCCCGCCGCGAATTCTCCAACGTCTGCGCGCCTTCCAGTGAGAATTGGCGTTTGACGTGCGATTCCAATTCAGCCAGCCACGCGAGGTATCGGGGGTAGAAGTCGTCCTCCAGCTTGACCAGCGCGGGCGCGTGCCGCTCGGCCATCTGGATTTGGCGCAACGCATCAAAACTGGTTTCCGACGCCATCAGGGCTTTTCACCGATTTGCGCCCTAGGCGGATTTGAGCAATTGGCCGCCGGCCGATAGGGCCATCCAACGCGTAGCGCCCGCGTCGTTCCACTGCACCACCCACGTCTGGGCCGGAAGCCCCTCGGCAAAGGCACGCAGGGCGTCGGAGTCCAGCGGTGGACAATACGACACGGCTTCGGCTGGGTCGAAGCGGTCCCACAAGAAGGCGCAGCCAAAGGCGCCGGCGCCCAATCGGGGCAATCGCTTGGCCGAAGCGATGAGGGCTTCCTCTCGGTAACCGATGGATACAGGTGCGCTGCATGCGGACAACAACGGCTCCGTGCGGTAACCGATTGGCGGCAGCGTGTACGCGCGTTTGTCCACGCTGGGGCACGTCGAGTGGGCATTGCGGGACAGCAATACGTCGATGGCCCACTGGCTGCCTTGGGGGCGGACTTGGACCACGCGGGCCTGGATGCCTTGGGCTTCCAAGGGACGGACGTCGTCCAGGACGAAGGCCACGGCCTGTTCCTGGTTCAAGGGAACCTGGGTTGGATTCAGGTACGGATAGGCCAACACACCCAGAATGACCAGAACCGATAGGACGACCAAAAAAACGAGCGGACGCATAAAAGCCGAAAGGGTCATGTCGCAAGGCGTTTATAGCCCTTTTCCAAAATGCAAAAACCCCGCACACGGGATGAAATGCGCCACGGATCCCAAAGCCGCATGGTGCGGCAGACGTGGACGTCGGCCTGCGGCGTCAACAATTGACTCGGACGTCCCAGATGCCGGCCGGGCCGGAACTGTTGACCACCGAACGGAACGCCGCGGTGGAATTGACCAGCACCACGTCGGATTGGTTGATCCAGCGGACGGCCGACACCGGACCGGCATCCACGCTCACGTTGAGCGAGACGTTGATCGCATAGGCTTCGGAAAAGCCGGCCGGGGCCGGAAAAACGGGCAGGCAGGACCAGTTGAACAACGATGCACGCACTGCCATGCCGTTGCCGGACATGCGGAAGGCCGAAGCATCCGTATAATTCGACACGCGTCCTTGGGCGTGCGAGCAGAACGTGCCCTGGGCCACGCATCCGTGCACGGAAAACGCCGCGTCGCCTTCGGCATCGGCCACGGCGGAGGACAGAAATGCGCGGGCGTCGGACGCGGTTTCAAAAACGCGCAGCGCCTGCAATTGCGCCAAGTCTGACACGTCACGGTAGGACTGCGAAGTGGACAGGAGCCACAGGCCGGATAAGGCGAAAAGCGTCAACGCCGCGGCCAGGCCCGTGTAGAAGCCGCGTCTCATCCAGCACCCACCCATACCGACGTCACCGGCTGCTGCAATGCGACGTCGGACTGGTTCAGGCACGCCGCGGTCGGCGCGTTGGACAAACCGCACACCTTCGGATAGGCGTAGCGGTCGGCGCGCACGGAAATGGCGCCGTCCAGCGGCGCCTGCGTGCCGACGCGCCAGCCTCGCCGCAATAAGTCCGGCTCCAGCGCGCCGCCGGAAGCCAAGTAGTCGCGCCCGCCCAAGAACAGCGCCGCGCCGGCGGGGGCATCCATGGCGGGTCGCAAGGCGAAGAACGACAGGCCCATTAGGATCAGGCTCAACGCGAACAAGGCGTCCAACGACAGCAAGAAGCCGCGCCTCATGGAACGGCCCCTCCGCAGACGCGCACGGACACCGTGCAGAACTGGTTTCCGCAATTCACGCCCCGTTGGACGGCCCCGATCGCAGGGCATTGCAGCCGCGCGCAATTGTCCTGAATCACGCGGGCCGGAAATCCGGTGACGGATTGGTGGACGCAAAAATCGCCGTCACGTTGCATGCCGGGGGGAAGCCGGACATATTCCAACACGTACGCGCGACCATTCTCTGCCGGCGACGACGCATCCGAAGATGAGAACAATACGTAATGCTGGCCCGACGACGCGTCGAACCAGTCCGTGAACCGTCCGGCGCCCCCGGACTGTACTTGGGCCGCCGGGGCGTGGCCCGGGCCCATGGGCACGCCGTTTTCGTATACGACGGACAAGGCGCCGGACGCATCGGCATCCGAGTCGTAGTACCGCGACGCCACCGGCCCGTCGGACGCCTGCAACGGATAGCACCAAGCCAAAGCCGTGGCTTTTCCACCGCACGCCGCGCCTTGGACCATGCGGCTGGAATCCATCATCAAGGCGTGCCGCTGGGACAGCAGCGCGGAAGACAAAAGCGGAGCACTGGAACCTTCGGCTGGAAACGCGCGGACGGAAAATTCCAGCGCGTGGACGAACAAGCCCAAAGCCACGGTGATGACCAGGACGGAGACCAAAAAATCCGTACTGAACAGCTGACCCCTCATGGACAAGACCCCTCCGTCAACCGCAGCGTCCCGTCCGGATGCCACGCCATGCACAACGTGGATCCGCAGGCATACGCGACCGCCGTGGCGGTTTGGAAAGCGCACCGCGTCGGAACCGACTGGCTTGCGAGGGACAGCACGTGTCCGTTCACGCTCACGGACAGCGGCTCGGACACGGACAGGCACGGCGACGGCAAAGATAAAGACGCTTGCGCCAGGCATGCCGCATCCGCGGATTCCTGGAGCGAAAAAGCGGCCGAACGCACCGCCGCGACATGCGAGGCCGACGACGCGTCGGACGCGACGCCGACAAAGTGGTTCATCCAAAACAGCATGAGGACGAACAAAGACACGGAAAAAAACAGTTCCAACGACGCCTGTGCCCGCATGTAGCCTACAACGGCGGCGGCATTAAAAAAGACCGGCGGATGCGATGCAGCGCTGCGGGGAAAAAAAGCAGAAAAAGAAAACGGATGCCGGCAACGAACAAAAGACGAAGGGCCCCGCCGCCCAGGGGGTGTCTCAGGCCGCCCAGGCATGCACCAACGCCGGCAACACCAATGCCCCCAGCGCGTACTTGCGGGGAATGCGTTGCCGTAACGCCACCAACGAGGCCGCCGTTGCCCACGACAGGACGAACAGTCCCCATCCGCCATCCAGTGCCCACGCACCGGCGAGCGCCAAAAGCAATAGCGCGCCGGACAGGACGTCGGGCCGCAAGCGGCGTGCGGCATCGGGCCAAGTCCGCGCCAGCACCACGACGCATGCCACGGACGCCAAGAGCCCGACAAGGCCGACGGCCAAAAGGATGACGCCGTCCGCCGGCGAAAGCGCCGCATCTTGGAGCGCTACGGTCGGAGCCGAGCGGGCCGTACGCAACACCCAGACGCCCAGGAAGTCGAAGAACAGGCGGCTGGATGAAATCGCGGACAACAGACCCACCACCGTCAACGCACCGGCGGGAACAATCAAAAGCGCGATGGAGCCGAGCAACGATGGCGAAAGCGCGGGCAGAAAGACCGAGAAGGCGCCCAACACACCTCCGCTTGCCAACGCCCAAAACGGTACGGCACCGGGCGGTCCGGCGACGCGGCCTTCCACGCGGCCGCCGTACAGGACGGCCGGGATGCCGAACAATCCGGACAGCAATGGGAACAGAGGCTCCCGAAGCGGCAGATCGAAAGTGAAAAAACCCAACGCGCCGAACATCGCAAAAGCCGCGGCATGCCGCAACCGCCAGCCGTCCGAAAACCAGACGACGACCAGAACTGCCAACAAAAGCCATTCCGTCAACGGCTTGATGCCGCGGTAAAAGCCCGCACCCAGGAACCAGAATGCCACGCCGAGGGCCAACGCGCTGACCGTGCCGCCGACGATGCCGACCAATACCGCGTCCAATGCCGCGCGGGCATGGCCTTGGCGGACCAACTGGTGCGCGGGCAACGCGTTGAGCCCGTGACCCGCCGACGGGACGCCGAAGAACACAGCCGGCAGGCTTTCGAACGGCAGGTGACAGAACGCCAGGACGACGACCAAAAGCGGCGAGGCCTCGGGAAGGAACGCCAGGATCGTGTTCGTATGCAAAAAAGGGATTACGCCTAAGACGCCGAGGCCGAAGCCCAACGCGACGTCAATACAAGGCCCCCAATCGAATGCCAGCACGAAAGGCCTTCTTCGGCATGAAAAGAAAAACGTGGAGTTGATTCGGAATCAACCGGAACCGCATTCTAAAAAATGAAAAAAACAAGAAGGCAAAAAACAACAAAAAAAGACAAACACAACCGGACAATGCCAAAAAAAAACGGCAAAGCCGAAGCCAACCCGCCATATAAAAAAAAAGCCGAAATCAGAAAAAAGGAAAACTACAAATCGACCAAGACCGCGTCGGCCAACGCCGCCGCATCGGAATGATAGATGACCGGACGCTGCCGCCGACGCGCCAACGCGGCTTCCAGCGCCCGGACGAAGCCCGACGCACCGCCGGACTCCAGAACGCCGAAGGGTTTTTCCGTCTCGAAGACCAGCGCGATCTCGCTGAGGGTGCCCCAACTGCCGTCGATGCTGATGACGGCATCCGCCTCGTCGATCAGGTGGGCGGAACGCCACGTGAAGTTCTTGACGGCCGACCACTGCGCGTCGCCGAAGTACCGGATTTCGCTCAACGCGTCCACGGGCGAGGAAAAGACGTCGACGTGGTGCTTCGCGTCGGCTCCCGGCGAATAGCCCACGGTCCGGCCGCCGGCAAGGAAAGCGGATTGGACGGCCGCATGCGGATAACCCGGGCAGGCGCCGGATAGAAGGACGAAGCCGCGCTCGGCCACCAACCGGCCCAACGCGTGGCAGGATTGGGCTACGAACGCGTCAAAAGGAGGCGTCGAGCGGCCGATGATGGCGACGGTCTTCATGTACAGCAAACCAATAACGTAACCCGACAAAATACTATTGGTTTCTTGCAAACTGCAGTTTGCAAGGCCACACAAATTGCCGCAGCAACTTGTGCTGTGCGGTCTGGCACATCACAAATCCTGCGGATTTGTGTGGCATCACAAACGTTGCACGCTTGTGTGGCCTTGCGGAAGCTTCCGCAAGACCTTGCAAGCCGATGGGGGCTTGCAAGAAAGCTTGCCCAATCGTGGTGAAATTTGCAAGCGTTGCCATAAAGCAGGATTTTATAGAGGCCGAAAGAAAAGCGTACTGGTAACTGTTTTTTCCGCAAAGTCGTGAACCCCCCTCCATGTTGCGCCAACCCATCGTATGCATCCTCGGCCACGTCGACCACGGCAAGACGTCCCTTCTGGACGCACTGCGCGAGACGCGCGTCGCCGCACGCGAAGTCGGCCACATCACCCAGCACATCGGCGCATCCGAAGTGCCCTTGGAGGCCATCCAGACGTTCTGCAAGCCGGTCTTGGCGCGTCTGCCGCTGAAGTTCACCATTCCCGGATTGTTGTTCATCGACACGCCGGGACATGACGCCTTCACCAACCTGCGCCGCCGCGGCGGCTCCATCGCCGACATCGCGATCCTGGTCGTCGACTGCACCAAGGGCATCGAGCCGCAGACCATCGAGGCCATCCAGATCCTCAAGGAATACAAGACGCCGTTCTTGGTCGCGTTCAACAAAATCGACGCCGTGTCCGGATGGAAAGCCCAAGGACTGCCGTTTTCCGAATCCATCGAACGCCAGCTGCCGCACGTGCAGGCCGACTTGGACACCCGGCTGTACAATTTGGTGGGCCAGCTTTACCAATACGGTTTCAACGCCGAACGGTTCGATCGCGTGTCGGACTTTACCAAACAAATCCTCATCGTGCCTTGTTCGGCCAAAACCAAGGAAGGCTTGAGCGAACTGATGCTGTACGTCGCCGGGTTGGCGCAGAAGTTCCTCGAAAAACGGCTTGAACTGCACGCCGAACAGAAGGCGCAAGGCAGCATCCTGGAAGTCAAGGAAGAAAAAGGACTGGGAAAGACCTTGGACGTCATTCTCTACGACGGCATCCTGCATACCGGGGACTCCGTCGCCTTTTTGACGTCGGAAGGGCCCCGCATCGGCAAAGTCAAGGCCCTGCTCAAGCCCAAACCCATGGACGAGATGCGCGACCCCAAACACAAGTTTTCCTCGGTCAAGGAAGTCAACGCCGCCTGCGGCGTGAAAGTCGCCGCCGAGAACGCGGACGACGCCGTCGCCGGCTCCAGCTTCTTTGGCGTGACCGACGCGGACCACCAGACGGCGTTGGAAAAACTCAAGGAAGAATACACCCACTTGGTGTTCGAGAACGAGAGCCACGGCGTCGTGCTCAAGGCCGACTCGCTGGGAAGCCTGGAAGCCATCACCAAGCTGTTTTCCAACGGCGGCATCGCGGTCAAGCGCGCCGGCATCGGCCCCTTGACGAAGAACGACGTGGCCCTGGCATCGGCCATCCGCCAGAACAACCCGTTCCTAGGCGTCCTGTTCTCATTCCACCAACCCGCCGACCCGGACATCCTGGCCTTGGCGGAAAAGGAAAAAGTCAAGGTATTCCAGGAAAGCATCATCTACAACCTCATCGAAGGCTACCAGCGGTGGCGCGCCGACGAGGAAGCCGGACTGAAGAAAGAAGCCTTCACGTCCCTGACGTTGCCGGCGAAAGTCAAGGTCCTGCCCGGCCACTGCTTCCGCGTGTCCAATCCCTGCATCGTCGGCGTCCAAATCATGGAAGGAAGACTCCGCAAGGGCTATACGCTGATCAACGCGCAAGGCCAGATCGTCGCATCGGTGCGCGGCCTGCAGGAGGACAAGAAACCCGTCGACGAGGCCACCAAAGGAAAGCAAGTGGCCGCAAGCCTGGATGGGCCCGTCTTCGGCCGCCAACTCAACGAGAACGACGAACTGTACTCCGACGTGGACAAAGACACGGTCAAGACCCTGGAAGGCAAATACGCCGCTGCGCTGACGGAAGGCGAAAAAGACCTCTTGGCGCACATCAAGAAAATCAAGGGCTTCATCGCCTACGGACAATGACCCGCCCCCACGGCATTGGGCTTAAAAACAAAAAAAAAGCGGTGGCCATGCAGCGGCAACGGGACAAACCGCCTTGGTTTCGCTTTTTCAGACAGCCCGGTAACCTTTTACGTCGGCCGTTTTCCGAACCAGCCATACGGTAAGGCCCAAACAAAGCGTTAAAAAACGGACTTTCCACAAGAGTGCACAGCGAATCGGACGAATTTCGCCTTTTTGAATTTCGTTTCTGCAACTTACATCGAGGTGCCAGTTTCCATGAAAATCGTGTTCAACGACCCCAAGTCGGGCCACGCATTCCAGAAAGAAGTCGACAAGACCAAGACCGGCCAACTGGTCGGCAAGAAAATCGGCGACGAAATTCCCGGCGCCATCATTGGTCTTGAAGGCTACACGCTCAAGATCACCGGCGGTAGCACGGCCGACGGCGTCCCCATGCGCCTGGACATCCACGGCACGCAGAAAGTCGAAGCGCTTCTGCCGTCCGGACCGGGCATCCACCCCAAGTACCTGGAAAAAGGCATGCGCATCAAGAAACGCGTCGCCGGCAACACGATCGCGGCCCACACGGCCCAAGTCAACGCCGTCATCACCGCCGCGGGGACGCAGGCGTTGGACGCGTTGGGATTCACGCCCAAACCCAAGGAAGCCAAGGAAAAGAAAGCCGACGAGAAGAAAGCCTAAGCGCCAATTTTTTAGTCCCTCTTTTTGAACACGCTAGCTACGGCCCCCCACCAAAAACCATTTTTGTTACTACCTTTCAGAAACAACATATTCGAAAGGTTTTTAAACCACGGGACGCAGCATTCCTGAAGGTGTTTTGATCATATGGTGGGAGTACTTGAAGCAGGATTGGTCGTCGGAGCCTTGGGCCTGGACATCTATGCGTACAAGAAAATGAAGGACGCGGAAGCCGCGGCCGACGCCGCCGTACGCGACCGCGAACGCACCCGCTTCAAGACGGAAGCCGCCCACGTGCAAGTCGAAGTCCACCCCGAACCCGTTGCCGCCGGAACGTCGGACACCCACACGCAGACGGCCTTGGCTGACCACGGCACCGACGAGCACGCCACCACCCACACCGAATGGAAACCCGTCACGTACGAATCCGTCGCACCCGTGGAAGCCCACGAAGAAACCATCACCACCGTCACGACCACGTCCGTTGACGCGGACGAGATCAAGAAACAATACCAGACCATCGCCGAACGCCTCGACGTCATCGACGAGCGTCTGCAGGACCAAGACTCCAAGATTTCCGTCATGGACACCAAATTCGAGCACGCGGAAAGCGAGGTCGAAAAATCCACGCAGCAATTCCAAAGCACCAGCGAACAGTGGCGCCAAGTGGACGAACGCCTGCAGACCATCGACGAGCGGCTCGAGAACGTCGAAATCCCGGCCGAACAGATCGAAGCCATCGTCGATAAGCGCTTCACGAAAACCAACGACAAGCTGGCCGGATCGGTCAAGCAAAACTCCAAGAAACTCGACGAGCTGTCCGCCAAATTGGACAGCTACGTGATTTCCGCGGCCGACCCCGCGCTGATCAAACGCGACTTGCGCGACGAGTTCTACCCGCTGCTCAAAGCACCGCAGACGGCGCTGGAAGCGCACGAAAAGGAGAACAAGGCCGCGTTTGCCGCCTTGTCCAAGCGCATCACGCAAGCCCGCGACGCCGCTTTAGCCGAAAGCCGCACCAAAGCAAGCAAAGCCGACGTCCGCCGCATCATCGCCACCATCAAGGCACGCCCGGTGGCCAAAGCCGTCCGCAAAGTCCGCACCGTCACGGTCAAAAAGACCGTGAAGGCGCCGGCACCGGCCGCCCGCGCGCCGTTCGGCCCCTCTAAGAAGACGGTCAAGACGACCAAGGTCACGAAGAAGACCAAGACGGTCAAAAAGACCAAAGCCGCGTCGCGGCCGAAAAGCAAGATCCAATCCGCCGTCCACGAATTCGCCAAGAGCCGCAAGACCAAGAAAACGTCGAAAAGCGCAACCACCGGCGAAGTGACCGTCACGACGTCGGTGCCCAAAGGCGTCAACGTCAGCACGGAAGTCGTGACCGGCGGCAAGCAATAAACCGGATGGAACCAGGCACACCGACATGAGCAGCTGGGGCATCGTACTGTTGCTGGCCGGAACCGCGGGAACCCAGGTTCCCCCAGTTTCACGTTCCTCCTGACCCCTCCTGAAAGAGCGCGCGAATCAAAAAAAAAGAAAAAAATCAACAAAAAGGCGTCTTAGACTGATGAGCATCTGGGGCATCGTACTGTTGCTGGCACTGCTGGCCGAAGAAGTCCGCAACCTTCTCTTCTACTGGCTGGGCGGCCTTGAAGCCACCACCTTGCTGGTCCTGTTCATCCTCGTCTGGCATTGGTACTACCGCTGGTAGCACGCCAAAGTCTTCGGACAAGAATCCATCATTTTTTCGGCTTCATGAAAACGGCTACGTGACGCGCCGCATCCGCCCAGAGCGAATGGCGCCGTACAAAATCGCCAATGTTTTCCGCCGAATAAAGTCCATTGGGTTCAGTGGTCAGCCAACGAATGCCTAATTGACCAGATTTACTGACATCGATGAACTGAAAACCATACACCGCCAAGCGGAGCCCCCCGGACTTAGCTAAGCGTTCCAACGCTTGACGGTTTGCCTTGAAATCGCCTTGTGGATCCTCCGACCAGGGTACGCCGAATCTTGGAAGCAAATGCACACCAAGCAAGTGGCTTTTCTCCTCGAAAACATGGATCAGTTTTCCACCCGGGTTGAGGCGACGGCCCACGACACGGAATACCTTTGAGCCATCGGAATGCATGGTTTTTTCAGAGTAGGGCATGACGGCGAAAATGCGGTCGAAACCGCCTTTACCTAAGTGCAAGTCCAACTGACGTTGCAAAGCCTTGGCGTTTTGGAAGTTGAGCCGGCTCGCGTGATGGAGCTCAATGAATGAATCCGCGTGGCCCGTTGGACCAGGCGTCGCCGTGCTGCCGAACGCCACGTAATGGACCGGATGACCCGCCAACTCCTCCGCAATGGCCTCTCGAGAAGGCGCCGTACCCGCAAAGAACTCCAACACCCGCATTGGATTTGACATGACCGGTCCTCCATCACGCCGTCTTCAAATCCCTAAGTGCTACATCAGGCTCTTTGAAATTCACCAAGACGCCGGAGCCCAACTCGACGCCGCCCCACACGGCCTTGCGAGGCATCACGTCCACGAAGAACCGCATGACCTTTCCCTTGGACGCCGCGTGGAACACCACCGTGTAATCCGGCGCGCCCTGTGCCGCCTTGACTTTACGGATTACGGACTGCAAAAGCGTCAACAAGGCAACGCCTTGCTCCTGTGAAAGCGACTCAAAACGCGCGTTCTTGTCTTTTGCCAGCACGCGCACCTGGTAAGGGAAAAAGGAGGCTTCGGGGCAAATCACTTTGAACCACTGATCTTCAATCAACGCCGGCCGCTTCATCCCCACTTCCAACGCCTTGCGGTTTTTCCACTCGGTCTTGACGGCATCGGGGACGAACGGCAGCGACAGGATTTGGCTGTGCTCGTGCGGGATGCTGGCGCCCGACTTGTCGCCGAAATTCTTGAACAACAAGACGTACCGCGCGTTCCTGGCTTTGGAAAGCGCCGCAAAACGCTGCTGAAACGCTCCAAACAACAACGCCAACTGCGCACCGGAATAGTTTTCGAACCATTCACCATGCCGCGGCGTCTCGACGATGACCTCATGCCGGCCGTTTTTTCCGGAAACCACTGGAAAGGCATTGGGGAATACCCGCACGCGCCAGTCGGCATCCGGCAACACCAGCATCGCCGGCGGCGTCAACGCCTCGGCGCCCGGACAGAACGGGCAAGTCGTGGGCCGGTGCGGCCGTTTAGACCGCTTTGAAGAAAACGCCACCATGCGGCCGGAAAGCGAGTCACGGACGAACATGGAACAATCAAAACAGCCGCCGGATTTAAAGGCAATTCTTAAATCCCTCTAGCTACAAGTGCAGTTCCGAAAGATGAAGACCACCGTCAACGCACTCAAGGCCGTGTACACGCGCCGGCATTACATGCTTTTCAGCCTCGCCGTCACCCTCATGGCCGCCGCGCTGCTTTACGCGTCCACCTCGTTGCCCGGCCAAAGCCTCACCAGCTGGCTCTACAGCACCCCATTGCACGTCCAGTTCCTCGTGCTCTTCGGCAGCCTCATGCTCGGCCTCATCGCTGCCGTCCAACTGTACTCCTGGCGTCACCTCAAGCAAGGCCAACGACGCCATTCGGCCACTACCGCGGGTGCGTTTTTGTCCACCCTGGTCGCCACGGCCTGCTGCTCGCCGTTCCTGCTGCCGTTGGTGGCCTTCGCTGGCGTCAGTGGCTCGCTGATTTTCTTCTTCCACCAATACCAGCTGCCCATCGTGCTGTTGAGCTCCGCGTTGCTCATCGTGGCCTTACATTACTCGTGCAAAATCGTGGACTGCGAAGAATGCCGCGTGAAAGTGGGGGCGCACGCTAAAGCAAAATGAAAAACAAGAAAGAAAACGAAATAGCCGGTTACATCTTCGCGATTCTCTCGGCCAACTCGACCAACCGGTTCGAATACCCGAATTCGTTGTCGTACCAGGACACGACTTTAACCAAGTCGCCGTCGATGACCTTCGTCAAGCCCAAATCCACGATGGAGGAATACGGGTTGCCCTTGAAGTCGGATGAGACCAACGGCTCGTCCGTCACCGCCAAGATGCCTTTGAAGCGGGACGATGCTGCGGCTTTCTTGAACGCGTCGTTGACTTGTTCGGCCGTGACTTTCTTCTTAGTCAGAACGGTGAAGTCGGAAAGCGACACGACCGGAACGGGCACGCGGAACGCAAAGCCGTCGAACTTGCCTTTCATCGCCGGCAGGACTTCCCCCGTTGCGGAAGCGGCACCGGTGGACGTGGGCACGATGTTTTCCGCCGCCGCCCGCGCGCGACGCAAGTCAGTATGCGGCGCGTCGTGCAAGTGCTGGTCCTGAGTATATGCGTGAATGGTCGACATGGCGGCCTTCTGCACGCCGAAGTTTTCCTCGAGAATGGCCATGACGGGAATGATGCAATTGGACGTGCACGACGCGTTGGACAAAACCGATTCTTTCGACTTGTCCTTGACGCCCAACACCAACGTGTCCACGCCGCCTTTGGCCGGCGCCGAAATAATGACTTTCTTCGCGCCTGCCTTGAGGTGTTTTTCCGCATCGGTTTTCTCGGTGTAACGGCCCGTGCACTCAAGCACCACGTCGATCTTCAGCGCCTTCCACGGCAGTTTTTCCGGGTCGCGTTCCGTCAAGCCCTGGATGCGCTTGCCGTCGACAATCAAATCTGCGCCGTCGACTTTGACGTCGCGCGCGTACGTGCCGTAGTTGGAGTCGTGTTTAAGCAAGTGGGCCAATTCGTTGACTTTCGTCAAGTCGTTGACGGCCACGACGTCCAGACCCTTGTCCAAAGCGATCTTGAAGGCCGTCCTGCCAATGCGGCCGAATCCATTGATGGCAATGCGAACCATACTCAAGACACCTCAAACACTCCGTCGGACGATGACCGCGACGCCATGCCGGTGCTAGGCCGTCAGGCCCAGCGCTTTTTGGATCTTGGGCTTGTCGAAGCCCACGATGATCTGATCGTCAATCTCGATCACGGGAACGCCCAGTTGGCCGGATTTCTCGATCATTTCCTCGGCTTTCTTCTGGTCGGCGGCCACGTCGATTTCCGTGTACTCCACGTTGTTCTCCTTGAAGTATTGCTTCGCCAACCGGCAGTACACGCAGGACGGCGTTGAATAGACGATGACGTTGTGCTTGGCCATAAAGCAATATCCACCTTCTTGAAATCGAATTCGTACTGGAACAGTTAGCGCGAAAAAGGACTTAAAGGCTTTGCACGGGAAAAAAGGCTTATCAAATTCAAAAATCCTTGTGAACCCATGCAACGATTGGTCGACATGTTCCGGCGAATGTTGCGGCGGGATCCGCCCCAACGGGAGGCGCACCAAGAACAAGCCGAATTGCCAAGGAGCCTCTCCCGGCAGCTGAAAAAACGAAACCAACACACCCGAGGACTGCTGCGCGTCCTGTCCGAATTGGCCGAGCACGCAGACCTCGAAAAGCCGATGCCTCGCCTGAACAAGTGGATCGATCGCAAACGCGTGTTGAACCAGCTTCAATTCATCAGCCGCCTGCAAAACGGACATCCAAAGCAAATCAACATCGACTATTCAGGGACGTACACCAGCGAGCACATCCGTCCGGCCGCTCAGGCGATTTGGAAGCTCAAGGACCATCCGCACACCAAGATAGCCGCCCAAGCAAAAGAAGCATTCGAAACGCTGGCCAACAAGTTCGAACTGGCACAGACCGTAAAGAATGAACTAGCGGAAAGGCGATGAACGCGAAAAAAATTAGATGATCCGTTCGCCGGTTTCCTTCTTGACCAAGTGGATGACGTTGACGGGGCAACTCTGCGCCGCTTGCAAGTTGGCGTCGTACTGCTCATCGGTGAGGTCCTTTTCTTCCCACTCGTCGTCGCGTTTGGTGCCGCCGATCACGTCGGACTTGCCGTCGGCATTCATCTCCCAATGGTCGGGCGACACCCCGGCGCAAGCTGCACATCCTATGCAATTGGGTCGGTCGTGTTCGATCTTGATGGCCATGATAACGATATTCACCAATATGTGTTGCGTACGTTTGGAAAAAACGGCCCTCTATTTTTTGGCCTTGACCGGCACGGATTCCGAAGTCTGGCTCAGCCACGCCAATACGAGCCGTACTCCAAAACCGGTGGCCCCCGTGGTTAAATACGGTTTCGGGGACGTATTCCACGACGTGCCGGCGATGTCCAAATGCACCCAGGGACCTGACACGAACTGCTTCAAAAACGCCGCAGCGGTGCTGGCACCGGCGTATCCCTTGGGGTGGCCTACATTCTTGACTTCGGCGATATCGCTTTTAACGTCGTCATCGAACTCGTCCAACGGCATGCGCCAAACAGCGTCGCCGCTTGCAAGCGACGCGGCCTGGACGTGTGCCAACAAGGCATCGTCGTTGCCGAACATGCCGGCGAACTGCTCACCCAACGCGACGCAACACGCGCCCGTCAGCGTGGCCAGTTCAACGGTCTGGGCTGGTTTGTACTTGTCGTACAGCACGCCCAAAGCATCCGCCAGGACCATGCGGCCTTCCGCGTCCGTGTTCAATACTTCAATCGTCTTTCCTGAATAGGACGTGACGACGTCGGACGGCCGGTACGCCGTGCCCGACGGCAGGTTCTCCGCCAACGCCACGACGCCGACCACGTTTTTGCGGATGCCCAAGCCAGACAGCGCCGTCATGGCCGAAAGGACCACGCACGCGCCGGACTTGTCGAACTTCATCTTGTCCATGTCCGCACTCGGCTTGATTGAAATGCCGCCGGAATCAAACGTGATGCCTTTACCTACCAAGGCGACCCACGGGTCTTTCTTGCCGCCGCCGTGGTACTCGACCACGACCAACCGAGGTCCATGCATGCTGCCGCCGCCGACGGCCAAGATGGCGTTGCATCCGTTGGCCTTGAGTTGCTTTTCATCCCAGACCGTGCACTTGAGGCCATGTTGGCGGGCCCACTTCTGCGCCGTTTCCGAAACAGACGCCGGAAACGCCACATTGGGCGGCAGATTATCCAAGTCGCGGGCCATGCGGACGGCGTCGGAAACGACCAACGCCCGCTTCAGTATGGACGACGCGTCGGGCTCCTTCGAAGCCAGGAATACCTGTTCCAGCCAATCCGGCGCCTTTTCCTTCTTGAATTCCTCGAAACGGTACGACGCATCCAGCATGCCGGACGCCGCCATGGAAACGGCATCAGCCGGCAAGCCGTTCAAATCCACGGCCACGCTGGCAGCGCCCAATTTCCGAAGCGAAGGCAACGAGGCGCCCATGATTCGCAACAGTGAAGGCAATTTGAAGGCCTCGGCTTTTCCCAAACCGACGAACACGACGCCGTCAAACACCCAGGATTCGCCCTTGCGGCCGGAAAACAGCTTCTTTTTCTTGGCGTCGTCCAACGCGTGCGCCACTTTCGCTGGCAGGCCGGCCGTCTTTTGGTCCTCGAAACGCGGCAACACCCGCACGGCGGCGTTGATGCTCCAGACGTCTTTCGAAACCACGGAAAAGTCCATATTAGGGTGGCAACGGCCCGGAACGTTTTAAGCCTTTCGCCAAAAAAGAAGGCACATGATGACCCCAAAACGACAAAAAAGACGACGAAAGATCGTCGTTTCAAATTTCAGGCGTTAAAAGGCCTGGAAATCATTCCAAAACGTCGACATCCTGGCGGGATTGCACTAAAATGGCGTCGCGCTGCCAGCGTCCTTCCACCGCCACAGTACGGCCCGTCCAATCGGCTGGCAGCGCACCGAAGACCACGGCCCGCACGCACGAAGAGCCTTGGCACAACTGCAGGCGCGTGCCGTTCTGCCACCGCACCTGACCCACCAGCAGGATGGCTCGGCCCACGTCGGCGTCCGTCAACTCGGAAATCCGGGCCAGAACCGGTTCACCTTGACCGAACCACGAAACGACAAAGCCCGCTACGACCAATAGGGCCAACCAAGCATCCAAACGCGTCCCCATGGCAAAACAAGCCGGGCAATGGAAGAAAAACGCGCGGTAGAGCCCGAATCAACCGCAACCGTAGGGGGCAAACTCAAGATTTATAGACAGAAAAGCCAAGAAAAAACAACCACACTTGTGAAAAAAACGCGCCATTGCGCTTTGCCAAAAACCGATCGCCTTTTTTCGGGAGTGAAAACTATGATGATCACCGGAACCGACCTCGTCAAGAAAGGATTCGCCTCCATGCAGAAAGGCGGCGTCATCATGGACGTCACCAGTGCCGATCAAGCGCTTTTGGCCGAGAAAGCCGGCGCCGTGGCCGTCATGGTGCTGGAACGCGTGCCGTCCGACATCCGAGCGGCCGGCGGCATCGCCCGCATGGCCGACCCCGCCATCATCAAAGCCGTCATGAACGCCGTCACCGTGCCCATCATGGCAAAAGCGCGCATCGGCCACTTCGCCGAAGCCCAAGTCCTGCAGAGCATCGGCGTCGACATGATTGACGAAAGCGAAGTCTTGAGCGTCGCCGACGAAGAACGGCACATCGAGAAAAAAAGGTTCACCGTGCCGTTTGTTTGCGGCGCCCGAAACCTCGGCGAAGCCCTTCGCCGCATAAACGAAGGCGCGGCCATGATCCGCACCAAAGGCGAGCCCGGCACCGGTGACGTCTCGCAAGCCGTCAAACACCTCCGCATCCTCCAGAAAGAAATCGCGGAACTGCAAAGCATGGACCCAAACCAGCTGGAAGCCAAGGCCAAGGAATTGCGCGTACCGGTCGAACTCGTCCAAAAAACGAAAGAACTCAAACGTCTGCCAGTGGTCAACTTTGCCGCCGGCGGCATCGCTACGCCTGCCGACGCCTCCCTCATGATGCAGTTGGGCGCCGACGGCGTCTTCGTCGGCTCCGGCATCTTCAAATCTGACAACCCCGAACAATACGCCAAAGCCATCGTCGAGGCCACCAACCAATTCGACCAACCCGACGTCATAGCACGGGTTTCCGAAAACTTAGGGCAACCCATGAAGGGGTTGGAAAAACCGGAAATCCGCATGCAGGAAAGAGGGATTTAACAAGAGGATGATTCTATGCCGATTGACGTATTGAAAACACACTTGGTGCCCCACGCGATGATCGAAAGGGTCGGAACACAGGACGCAACGATATACATTGGCTACGAAGCAAAACCGAATCATGACATAAACGTCGGAAGGATTCTTTCGGAATTGGAAAAAATCGGCTGGCATGGCGTTCACAATCCTAAATTTGGAACAACCAATAAAGTCGGGACGTTTTTCATCACGAAACAACCGGAAGAAAAAATCGTAAAAGGAATTCAGCAACTCGTTTCAGAATAGGCAAGGCCGAAACATGAACATCGCCGTTTTGGGCCTGCAAGGCGCTGTCTTGGAACACATCAGGGCCACCCAGCGGGCCATGCAGAAGCTCGGCATTCCGGGAGACGTAGTCTGGGCCAAGAGCCGCGCCGACCTGGAAGCGGCCGACGGCGTCATCATTCCCGGCGGCGAGTCCACCACCATCTCCAAACTCATCGATAAAAATTGCTTGAGAGAAGCCCTCCAAGAATTGCCCAGCTTCGGCACCTGCGCCGGCCTGGTGTTGCTGGCCAAAGAAGGCGACGGCCAAGTCGAACAAACCGGCCAGACGTTGCTCGGTCGCATGGATTTCCAAGTCAACCGCAACGCCTTCGGCCGCCAAAAAGAAAGCTTCCAGACGGACATCACATTTGACCACTCCGCGGAGCAGAGTCTTCGTGAAAAAGCGTTTCCGGGCGTGTTCATCCGCGCGCCGGCTATCGAAAAAACGTGGGGCGATTGCCGCGTCTTAGCCACAATGGACGGCCAGATCATCGCCGCCGAGCAAAACAACTGCCTGGCAGCGGCGTTCCACCCTGAATTGACGGACGATACCCGCCTCCATGAGTACTTCCTCAAAAAAGTCCGCTCGCGGGTCTAACGATAAAAAAAGTCGAAGGCCATCGAACAGACGAAAAAAAAATGGGAAAACCGCTTTTTCATTGCTCCACGTTTCCTTCTTTTTTGAAGAAAGAAAAACGAACCCTGACTTTTTTGCCCGCGGGATTCTTCCGACATGCCACTGCGTAGACGCCGGGCTTGACGACGCCGACCAACGACGGCGGGACGCGCACCACGGCAAAACCGTTGGTCCAACCAATCAGTTCGCATTCAGACGCGGAAAAACGCCACGCCAAAAACGCGAAGAAAACGGCCATCAAAACGCCCGCCACGGCGCCAATCCACAGCACGGACACGCCGGCAAGCAGAGCCACCAACACGCCCAACGACAGGACGGCAAAAAACGCCAGCAACGCCACGGCCGCCGGCTTGTGCCGATTTTCAAAGGAAATGGCCTTGTACGCGGAAGCGACCAGCACGACGGCGTACGCGATGGCCAAGAACAGCAAACCGACGCGTCCGGCCAACAGCGGCAACGCCAACAGCGCCAACAACAAGACTTGGAAAACCATCATAATCAGAAAAACCTCAAACCGAATTTACCAAACAAGGAAAACCGTTCCAAATGCATTCTATCGCCCAACTGCGTCACGACACGAAGCAATACTCGTAATTCGACGTGTTCACGCACGAAGCGCTGACCCCCATGTTGGGCGCCAGCCGGTGGATGCCCGCCAGCATGGCGTCCTTGAGGCCCTGCGGCGGCGGCACCAACGCGTCGGACGACCGGTTGTACACCGTCACATTCAACAACACTTGACCTTCATTTTGCCGCACCGTCGAATTGATGGTCAACAACCGCAACTCGGAATGGTTCGCCTCATACGCCACGGCTTGCGCCCGCGCGCCGGCCAACGCGTACGAAATTTCGGCGGTCTGAAGCGAAGGCACCAGGACGGCCACGATGAAACCCACCAGGAACACGACGACGAACAAGTACTCGACGCTGCCCTGGCCCCGCAAGCGTTTAGGGGAAAGGAGGGAAGCATGCGATCCTGGAAAAGAAAAAAATGGAAAAGACGGCGTAAGCCCGACTTGCCGCAACGAATTCAAAAAACGTGTTTTTCCTTTTCGTCCCAAAGCAACGGCACCTTTCGGAAGCGCACGCGCCGTTCTCAAACGGGCCGGCATGAGACCACCACGTGCGTGCCGTTGTTCGAAAAATCGGCCACGACCCAGCCCGGGTTGGGCACGCATTGCAGCGCCAACGGCGGCGATGACAGCAGCGGCCGGCTGATCAGGCGGTTCTTGGAACTCGGCAGGTACGCCGACGAGACAAAACAGTAGAACGAATGGATCGATTGGTTGAAGAACAGGCAGTTGACGTCCGATGGGAAGAACAACTCCTTGCGCACTCGGCTGCCGTTGCCTGAAAACGACGCGAAGTCCACGCCCGACGCCACGGAATCCAACGCGGATTGGCCCAAGACGGCCGAATCCAACAGCGTGCTCTTGCCGACTTCCATGACGGCCACGTTGTACAACAACACGGCAAACGCGATGACGATGGACAACACGAGAAAGAAATCAATCGAAAACTGAGCCCGCGTACCCGAACGCTTCCCCAACCGGCGGACCATTTCCCCATCCACCTAACGCAACAAAAAGCCCAACAACACATCGCGATTCGCCGCCACGAGCTTGAGGGCCGAATCCGTGAAGTTCTTCGACGAGCGTCTTGGGGGCAACCTTCGGCTCGGCCTACGGTTTCCCCCGAAACCCTCGGATTCATCCCCCTTCCCTTGACGAATCATCTAAGCAAAAACCCCAACAATACATCCCGATTCGCGGCAACCAGCTTCAACGCACTGTCCGTGAAGTTCTTGACGTAAAACGCCAACGTGAAGCCCACGATGACGATGAACAAGCCGAAGGACACCAACAGGATGTATTCAATCGCGGCCTGACCGCGCTTCTTCGGATTCACTTTTGCCATACGCTAAGGCAAACGGAACGGACGTTAAAAAGCAGGTGGGCAAAACCACGCTACGAGCGATAAAGCCCCTTCGTCGCCCAATCCCTAGTGTTGCAACGTGACCTTGACGCCCGTCAGGTGATGGTCGATCCGGGACGTATCCACCGTCCAGTCAAACCGTCGGTAGCCGTCGGCACTCACGCCGATGTCGTACCGGCCCGGCCAAACCCCGAAGACGTGCGTCCTACCGTTCTGAGTCAGGGTGCTTGAAACGCGTTTGCCATTCGAATCAGTCAATACGACCAATGCACCGGAAACCGGGTTCCCGGCTTCGTCGACCACTTGGAACTCGATGGGAAGGAACATGGCAACGACGACGATGGCGCCGAACACAAGCGCCCCCCAAAGACAAAAAGAATAGTAAGAGTCAAACGGTCCGGGTAACTTCATTTGCTTATTCCTCGATGGATTTCAACTTTTTCATCCGTCAGCCCATGGACTTCGGATTCTTGGCAATCGGCGCTGCCATACCACCAAACCAACGGAGCCGGCGTTAAAAAGCAATGTGCCGGTAAGGCAGGCACAACCAAACCCGCGGCCGAATGAAGCCGATTCACCGAAACATGAAAATCCATTGCCCGCGCTTTCTTTAAGACCGCCGCGGAAATCAGCGTATGGCGCGCAAAGCAACGTACGTCGTCGGCCTCGTCATGATGACGCTCGTTCTGGCCGGATGCCTTACAACACCGCCGGCACCGACTCCAAGTCCGGCTGCCCTCACTGAAGCACAAATGGGAAACGTCACCTACGTGACGGACGGCGACACCATCAAAGTCAACGTCAGTGGAACGATTTACACAGTGCGCTACATCGGCATCGACACACCGGAAACCAAACAACCCGGAAAACCCGTCGAATGCTTTGGACCGCAAGCCGACGCGTTCAACCGTATGAAGGTGTTGGGCAAAACCGTCCGCCTCGAAAAAGACACGTCGGAAACCGACCGATACGGCCGGCTGCTGCGCTACGTATACGTCGGAAACGATATGGTCAACGAAGTCCTGGTCCGCGAAGGCTATGCAATCGCCAAGGCATATCCGCCGGACACACGAAACCAAATACGTTTCGAACAGGCAGAAACGCAGGCTAAAGCCGAAAACAAAGGCCTCTGGAACGCCTGCCCGTAAGTCACCGGCCAGCACCCAAGGATTACCTCGATTCAAGGCATATTACCGGTTCAGCCGAAAGAAAGTACTGCTCATCGTGCTGGACAAAAAGCCGGACGGATTATTAAGAATCGTCACCAACGTCGTGATGGACACCCGTTTGATGAGGTCCGCAATCGAAAATGCAAATCGGTACGCACGCATTGCAAAGCGACTTTGACGCCGAATCGGACACGCTGTACTTACACAGCAAGAAAACGCCCGTTGCGTCCAGCGTCGAGCTTGGAAACATCATCATCGACTTGGCCAAAAATGGCGCCGTCGTCGGAGTCGAAGTACTCAACGCCACTCAGACGCTAGCCCACTTGGCCGTGGTCTCGCGCGAATCGGCCTGGAAAGACAAGACAACACTGAACGATAAGGTATTAGCACAGGTCAATAAAGCTCAAGTCTCCATTCACACCGAAGCCAACTTGTGCATCATCGCCATCGAACTTTACACCCAAGGCGAACAAGTCCTCAAAGGCAACTTGGGCTTGCCCCTCCCCAGCGAAAGCGACAAGGAACTCCTGAAAATACTGAGTTCGGTTTAAAGCCGATTCGGGAACTAAAGCGCCTCGTCCAGCGTGCCCGAAGTCAATTGGGCGCGTTGAAACCGGCGAAAAAAGGTTCACTCCAAGGACAAAAATCAACCCGGCACGACGGGTGGCGCGTCTTCCGTCGGATTCGGTGACGCGGAAGGCTTCGCCGTGGGCTCTGAAGTATCTCCAGGGGGGATGCCGACCACTTGATCCAACTCGGCATACCGGACGCGCGAATCCAACTCGATTCGCTTCATGAAATCGGTTTCGCTGCCCGCCGCCACCCGCACCACCGCGGTGTCAGAGGTGATCCGTTCCTTCCATTGCGCGCCCAAATCCGACGTTATCTGACGCATGGTCGTTTCATTCACGCCGGCTTGGAACGCAACGATGACTTGGACCTGCGAAGTGGATGCGACCTGGCTGCTTGCCTGCGCCGTAGGACTCGCGCCCGGAACGTCGGGAGGCCCAGGAGGAGCGGGAACGACTTGTTCTTCCGCTTTGGCCGACGGATTATCCGGAGCAGGAGGCGGCAATATGACGACGTCCGAAGTCCCTCCAGACTCCCCAGGCGGAATGGATACGACTTGATCAAGCTCGGCATAGCGAACCCGCGAATCGGCTTCCGCGTTCTTGACGAAGTCCGCCTCTTTGCCCTTCGACACGTAGACCAACGCCAAACCCGAATCCCAGGAAACGAGTTCGCCCCATTTGGATCCAAGGTTTTCCGTAATCTGACGCATTTGAGCCTCACTCACGTTCGCATTGAACGCAACCAATACGCCGACTTGGGCTGCGGCCGAAGTGGACGGGGCAGCCGTCGCAACGGAGGTCGGGCGCGCGGTGGCCGCAGCATCCGTCTTTGACGGGCCGGCGGCTCCACCGTTGGGGTTTGCCTGCTGGACGCAACCGAACAGCAGCAACGCGGCCAAGAGGACGAATACAATCGTTTTTTTCATTTCCAACAACCCGCTTTACCCGTTATAAATCGTCGGCCCACTGTGCAAAGCGCACGCCTCGGAAACCTTGATCCAAAAACCATTGTAGGGCTGCAACGTCAACGACTTCTCATATTGCTTGGAAATCGTGTTATACGCCCACGGCCCGGACGTCACTTGGCAACCGGCCTTTACGTCGCTCAAAGCGACGTCTCGATTCAAGCCGCCGACCATGTTCCAACCCGCATGCAACGCGTATTCATTGAATTCCGTGAAACTTGAAGTGCCGCTAAAAGTTATACCATTTCCTCCGCAAGGTCTTTCGAGGGGGTTGGACGCGGAATTGGTCACACGAATCCAATATGCTTTTCCGGCTTCAAGAGCCATCGGCGCGTCAGAATTTCCCGCCATTACATATTGAGTGCCGGTCCAATGCCACACCGGGGAGTAATGGCAATTGTTATATCCGTTAATGCCTCGCGAAAGCGTTGGACCGTTCAACGGGACGCTGAAAAGAGTCCAGCCCTCTGCAAAGAACAATGGTTCAGTAGCAGTAGCAGCCACATTGAGCGAGAAGCCCAAGAAAAGCATTGCAAACCCCAAAGCCAAGATACGCATAAACCCATCCACTCCCGCCAGTCGAATCAACTTTTTCCAAAACTTTGAAAATTCAAGGCGCACACGCCAGGAATACAAGGATAACGGTTGCACATGTATAAAACGATATGGCGGTCCTCGAAACGAAAAAAACGGTCCAAACGACTTAGTTCGGCAAATAGAGGGCCCAGCGGCGTTCTCACGTTTTTTTGGGTTGCCGGACCCAGTCGGCCGGCGAGATGTATCGGTGGGATCCTTGCTCACTAATTTGGATGACGCCTCGTTTTTGAAGGGAGTCCAATGTCCTGGATAGACTCGTCTTTGGAATCAGGAGTTTACGATTGAGCATCCCTTGACGCAACGGTTTTGCGGAACCCAAAAGCAGTTCGACGACCGAGCGTTCGCGTTCGTTCAACGCCAACAAGGCCGGATGAGACGGGCCAGGACGATGCATCGATTTGGACCGTGCCTTAGGCGCCAACGAAACGGACGGTTTTTTCCGTTTGTAGTAAAAAGCAACGCCTGCCGTGGCCGTAACCAAGGCCAACAAACCCAACGGCAAGTAAGGAAAAACCGTCTCAAGCTGCCGATCAATCCGGATGCGGACGGCGTCAAAGCTTCCTTGCACGACCTCAACCGTTGCGTCTCCCACCCGGCCGTATTTTGAGGCATGAATACGGCAGGACCCGACGGGCATCCGGCGGACCAACACTTCACCCGTCACGGGATGCGTGACGAAGGCGTCGACTTGGTTCAGCGTCTCAATGGCTGTACCGTCTCGCAGGCAATCGAAGACCAGCGTGGCACCCGGAATCTTCCGGTCGTCGGAGTCGAGCACTTCGACTTGCAACGTGCCAACTGGAACGAGCCGGACGCTGGAAGGCATGGACGAAGGCATGAATTGAAAGACGGCTGCCCAATCAAGTCCAGGCGAAGCTGGAAGGTCCGATTCAAGTCCGATGGATCCAGATTGGTTGAGCAAGTCCAGAGTCAAATAGCCCTTCGGATTGGTAAAAAGGCGTAGACCATCGGTCGCTTGAGCCGAGCCGGTGATGACGGTCAGTTCCCGTGAAGCGAACGGACTGCCATAGTCGTTCACGATTAGGACGAATGACTGGACCGAATCCGGCGCCAAGGGCGGCAACGCATCTGCATTGGCAAACGCCGCAAACGCCAGTGATGACAGCGCCAACACCACGAACATACGATTCATTTTCTAAGGCGCCACCGGAGGAGGTTCTTCCGTCGGAGACGGGCTGGGTAAAGGTGTCGGGGTAGGAGACGCCGTAGGAGTGGCGATTGGTGTAGGGCTGGCGCTTGGCGTAGGGGTTGCAGTGGGACCGGGCGTCGGACTTATGGACGGAGCGGGAGACGCCGTGGGGGCAACCGTCGGAGTGGGAGTCGGTACAATACTCGGTTGAGGCGTGGCCGTGGGCGTTACGGCTTGAAGCGTGACTTTCAGGGTACAGTTGGACAAGCCCGGATTAACCAACACCCAATATCCACGTCCGGGTTCCATAAATCCGTCCGAAGCAAGAAGGGGGGTAGAATCCTGCACACCCGCACTTGCTCCGACAAAAGGCTGATATATCACGGTTCCGGGCCACGGATACACGTAATCGGAAATACTGTCGTTATTGAGATTAGACGGAGGGAAAGGTGGAACGGCCACGCCTAAGTTTTCAGGGCAAGTGCCTCGGATTTCGTTAAACGTCTTAGCCTGGGGTGGACCGGCAATCAGATTCCAGCCAGGGAAGAGAATAACGTCGTAGCCTTGCGTCACGGGTTGGTTTTCGAACGTCATACGGCAAGCAACGTCTGACTTGACCAGGTATCCCTTCGGAAGCAGCATCCGCCGGCCCAAGTCCGCTAAGGGCTCGGCCGGAATGCTTTCGTAATAGCCAGCGTCACCAAAATAAGAAAAGATAAGATTACGCGCGGACTCCGCGTAGTGGCACGTGTTCTCGATTAACTTGCCTATGTTGAACGGCGCAACGCTAGACCACCCGGCCGGAAGATTCAGCGTCAAGTTGCGGGGTGGCACGGGACACTCGCCGGCAACGCCCGGCAACGCATTCGCCCGGCGGGCTTCGCAAATGTTCGTGTACGTGCGCCGGTTCGCGCCACAAACCGGGTCGTACTGCGTCAGGCATGAGGACGAACAAAGACCGCTGACATACCCCGTCGGAACGCGGTCCGCTCCGCAGGAATTCGCATACGATACGCCGTTGAATCCACAAACGGAATTGCCACCGAGAGGGCATGGACAACCCGTTCCCAAACACTGGGATTCACCTTGCTGAACGAGGGAAATGCACCGGGTCTGCGGATCGATAGACGCCAAGTGCACTGAAACGCCGGTAGTTCGCGAGAGGGCTTCATTTTCTCTGGAAATCGCACCAAGTCCGTACGTGCAATCGGGAGAGTAGGCGGGGCAATAGGAAGTAAACGGGCCTCCGGCGCTGCTCATCTCAACAAGGAATGTGGCCGACGAGTAGGTGAAGTCACGGAACGTGTAGCGAACCTGCTTTGCTCCGGCAGACGGGCGCAGGATGACCGATTGCCCCACGCATAGCGGATGGGATGAACCGGGGAAGGTTTGCGGATCTGGCGTCGGAGAAACGCCGGTGGAGGGAGTCGGTGACGAACCGATGCCTCGGGTGGGAGTGGGCGTCGGAGAAACCCCAGGGGAAGGCGTCGGAACGGGGTCACGCGTGAGACTCAATTGGAACGATTGGTCTTGCGCGTTGACCACCACGTCCAATTGGGTGCTGGCGCGCGAATTCGGGGCGGAAGCGACAATGCGATAATTCATGCGCTGGACGCCGTCAAACCGCGCGTTGCCGGAAGCATCGGCCGTCTGGCTGCGGTAATCCAATGCCACGCCATTGACGACTTTGAATAACGTAACGCCGGCGCCTGCCACGGGGCGTGCATCCGTGTATTGCACGGACACGGTGACGAAGGAAGTAGCCGCAGGGGATTCTCGCAGTGTGACGATGGCCGAATCACCGGCATCGAATTGAGCGGTAGCATCGGAGTACCCCGGTTTCGAGGCCATCAACGTATACGTGGGGCCGTTTTCCAGCAGGATGCGGATGCTTCCATCGGCGGCCGTCAACTGGTCCACGATTTGAGAAGTACGGAAGACTTGGACGCGTACGTCGGAAAGCGCGCGGTTTTGCGCGTCAAGGATAGTGATGTTGGTCCAAGCCGTATTCGGGCTTGAGCCGGACGTCAGACGAATCGTGGTGCGGACCAATGCGGAGTCGATGGGTATTTCGCGCGTTTCGCTGGCCGCATAACCGTCGGCCTGGACTTGGACGCCCACGGAAGTGCCTTGATAGAGGCGGCTTTCAATCACGCCTTGGGCGTTGGTCGCCCCACTGCCCAGTAGCATGCCGGTCGCGCCGTTTCGGAGTTGGACCGAAGCATTCGGTATGGCGCGGTTGTTGACAGAATCCGAAACGGTGACTTCCAACGTCGCATCCGCGGCACGACCCGGAGAGCCGGGACGAGAATCATCCGGAACAGAAGGCGGATTATCGTTGATCGGATTGGGGGAAGTGCGGCGAGGGTCATCAATGGGAATCGGAGAATTCAAGTCAGGAAGCGAGGGCGCACGATCGGGACGCTTGAAGTTCAATGAATCGTCGGGCGGAAGCGTCACAGGATCATCCAAACGAATGTCAGGAGGGTTGGACGGATCAAACGGGCCTTGTTTATCCTGAAATCCCTTCTTCGACGCCTTGTAGAGTTTTACACTACTGGGATCGGTGCCTGGAAAAGACACGGTTCCACTTGAATCGGTCTGACCGACGCCGACGCGGTTGCCGTTGGAATCAAAAAGCTCCACAGTCGTCTGGCCCAGCGGACGCCCCTGCTCATCGGTAACCGTCATTTTAGTTCCGCCGGGAGTCAGCGAGAGGTAAGCGAAGAAAATCAATAATAGCAAGACGACCGCGGCGATAGCCACGCGAATCTTATCCTCAGAAAAATACGCAAGAATTTCCTCGTATTTCTCACCAAGTTGTGCCCACAACGAGTCTATTTCCATGGAATAAACCAAATCATCGTTGAAATAATAAGCTCGCTATTTGGTGAAAACCAAAGACTCCAAAGCTAGGCATTCCAAATCGGGGTCAGCCAACCTGGCAAATTTACAGCACGTTCGTGCCAAGTGGGAACTGAGCCCACGGTTCAATGCCGAGGGGGAGACTTGAACTCCCGACCTCTAGATTTCTCAAGCTCCAGTCTGGTCTGGCTGTTGGTTTATCCGCTTGCCGAAATGCAAGTCGGGCATATGAGTTTCGCTAAACGATTGGGTATCGAATCGGTTTACTAGCGCTCTAACCAGCTGAGCTACCTCGGCGTCTACGCAAAGATAGTTGCCGCAACGGCACAAAAGGGTTTCTTTTGGGGTTGCCTAGCTTTTATTTCTCAAAGAAAAGCTGGGCCTGCAGCTACCTCGGCGTAGGAAAGAAAATTTTGGCCGGGCGGCTTTTTTAAGCCTCTTTTTGGTCGCCAGGCTTGACTCGGAAAAACCCACCTACGTCGATTCGTCCAGCGCCTTGCGGACGCGCTCGCCGCTGCGTTTAGACCGTTTGGCTTGCGGCGGCGCCGGCACGGGCAAGTTGGAACGCGTCGGCGCCTTGGGTTTGGGTTTTTTCCGCAAGAGCTCGGAAAACGGGCTTTGCAAGGCGGCGGCCGAAGGCAGGATGACGCTGAAGTGGTGGGGCGCTTGGCGTTCGGGTTGACGCGTCATGGGGCGGAGGGCTAAGGTGAAGCCGTCGCCGTGGTAGAAGTTCACGCCGCCGCTTTGCGACGTCCGTTGAAGGGTACGGTCTTGCAGCCAACGGCCCAGTTGTCTGGTCAGCGCGTTCAACCGCGGCCTCAAATCGGCATCGCCATGCGGCCCGGCGGTGTAGTGGATGAGGGTCTGGCCCTCGCGTTTTTGGACGCGCGTATGCGTGAGGAACGACAACGCACCTTCGGTGCCATGGATCTGATCGTAGACGTGCTCCATCATATGGCCGCCACCTCCGGCAAATCCCACAACACGACTTCACCGGTTCCGTCAAATTCGATTGCATCGATTCCGGCCATGCGCACGGCGTCGCCGGTCTTCAAGGCATGGCCGTTGGCCTCGATTTTTCCTTCGGCCACGAAGAGGAAACCTAAGCGTTCCGGATTGGAAAAGACGTGCTCAAGCGGCTTTACTCCAAGGCGGCCGATGTAGAACGAGGCATCTTGATGGATGGAAATGGGTTGGAAGCGCGAAGCGGAAGAGGCGCCGGATGGGGCGGAATCGTTGGGTTCGGAGGCGATTGCGGTTTTTTGGGTTCTTACTTTTTCGCCGGTGGCGACCAAAAGCAACCGGCCGACGCGGTCGTTTTCCGTTAAATCCAGCTGGCCGTAGTTGGGCGGAAGCCCCGTCTTGCGGGGCAGAACCCACATCTGCAACAGATGCAGCGGCTTGTTTCCGGCGTTTTTCTCCGAGTGCAAGATGCCCGTTCCAGCGGACATGTACTGTATCCCTCCGCTTTTGACGACGCCTTGGTTTCCGAAGCTGTCCTTGTGCTCCAATTCGCCGGATAAGACGTAGGTGATGATTTCCATGTCGCGGTGGGGATGCGTCTCGAAGCCGGAGTGCGGCGCGATGGTGTCGTCGTTCAACACGCGCAACGCGCCCCAATTCACGTTGGCCGGGTCGTAGTAGTCGGCGAACGAGAAAGAAAAGAACGTCTGGAGCCATCCGTGGCTGGAAAAGTGGCGGGTGGCGGCGCGTTGGATGTTGAAGACGGATTGCATGAAAGTAAGGGGACGGCGCAAGAAAAAAAAGGCATGGGTTTGGAGCTATCGTTTCCAGTTATTGAATGCTGCGCGATTGGCTGCTCTTTTTCGACTGGTTTGTTGCCGCGTGTCCGTCGTCTCGGCCGGTCCTTTACGGATCCAATCTTCCAAGGTTTCATGTCTAAACGCCGCTTGCCTTGGCGCCATGAGGAGCACATGCGCACCTCTTGACGAGTTGCGGTGGTGAGTCACCGAAAAACCATCGCCGCTCCACTTCTTGGAAGTTGCTTCGTAGGATAGGTGACCCGCGTCCTTAAGCTCGTTGAGAAAATCGTGGACTTTTTCGTGCTGTTCCTCATTGGTGATGCGGAAATGGAACGTCACGCTGGCGTTTGCAACACCCTTGGTTTCCTTGTGAGTGGTATAGTTGAGGAAACCCAGTCTTCCGTTTTTGCCCAAATGGTTTGCGAATTCATGAAGGGAAATCATCGTCTTCATTGGCTAAAGTCTACACTTAAACCCATTTGTTCTCCAGGGATTCACAGGTCGTGGCCTTCAGGCGCGCTTTGCAATGCCGGAGGTTCACGGATGTAGCGCACCTCAAAATCAGAGATAGCCCCAAGTGAGAAGTTTGTCGCCGTCGGTGCGCCATTTTTCGCCGATGTCGGTGCGGTAGAACATGTTGGGAATCATGATGTTCTCGACGCGGCTGTACGCCTGCTTGCGGGCGTCCTCCATCGTCGTGCCGGAACCGGTGATGATCACGGCGTAACCCGAATTGCCGGCCAGGTGCCAATCGCCGTCGGCGTCGACTTTCACGTCGCCGGGATGGACGCCTTCACGCGATGGCTTCTTGAACAAGACGGTGGCGTCTTCCGAGTACTTCTTGAACGCGGCAGGATCCTCGAAAGGAAACGGCGGCACGGCGATGACCACGCAGATCTGGAAGCCTTTCTTGGCCTTCAACTCCGCTTTCTGTCCGGACGCCAGTTGAAACAAAAAGTCACCCCAGCCCGACGTGACGCCTTCCATCTGCAGGTGGATGGTGGGGTAGCCGAAGCGGGCGGTGAATTCCAACGGGTAGACGCCGCGGACGTTGGCGATGCAATTCAAGTCGATGTAGCCGACATAACGGCAGGCGGCTAACTTGTCGCGCATCTTGGCCAACGTGTGTTCGAACAATTGGTTGGGTTGCGAAAAGAATGCGGCCGTGCCCATCTCGCCGGTGTTGGGCCCGATGTCGCCGGGAAACATGCGCTTGTGTTCGAACGTGACGTGGACCGGATAGATGAATTCGTAGCCGTTGAAAAATGCGCTGACGCCGACTTCCACGCCCGAGGCGTACTTCTGGATCTGGAACTGCTTGATTTTCTTCGACCACATCTTCTTGTAATGCTGCAGGACGTCGATGACGTCGGCACCGTCTTCCTCCTGGCCGATGAACAACAGCTCTTTCTCGTTCTGAGCGGCGCCGGAAGGCTTGATGACGTAGCGGCCGGGGTTTTCCTTGACGAACGCGATGCCGTCGTCGAAGTCGGAAAAATTCTGGCGCATCAACGTCGTGACGCCAGCGTCTTTGAGTTCAGACTGGCCGAATTCGCGGTCGTCCTCCAACTTGTCGGTGTACGCCGATCCGCCGACGACGAGCTTGCCGCTTTTACGCAATTTGTCGGCTTCTTCGCCGAAACCCACGTCGTCAAACACGATGACGTCGGCCCAGTCCTTATGCTCTTTCCAGTCGTCGACTTTAGGCACGAATCCGTCGCCGACGTCTTTTTGGTCCGCGGCTTTGATGTAGTAACGCGCATCGTGGCCTTCTTTCTGCACTTGCCAGGCCAAGTCGTGGATGAGGCCTTCGAAGGATACGAAGAGGAACTTGCGTTTTTCCGCCGGGACGTTTTCGCCGTTGCCGTTGACCATGCGCAACAGGATTGTGACATGCCAAGGTAAAATAAGTTTGGGTAAAAAAAAATCGCAAGAGCCGGCCGACGTTTTTTCACGTCCAGCAAATCCGTATAAATCCGGTTGCCGTAAACGGATTCGATGAAATCGAAATACTTCGACATGGAAAAGCACGTGCAAGACGAGCACGGCGGCTCGGCGTCCCGTCTACGCGAATTCATCCTGGGGTGGCAGGACGGCTTGGTCAACGTGCTGGGCATCATCTTAGGCGTGGCGGCGGCGACGAACGACACCCGCATCGTCATCATCGCCGGATTGGCGGCGACGTTCGCCGAGAGCATCTCCATGGCCGCCGTCGCGTATACGTCGACCAAGGCGGAAATCGATTACTACCACAGCCAGTTGAAGAAGGAAAAGGAGTGGATCGAGACCCGGCCGGACGACGAACGCGCCGAAGTGTATGAGATGTATTACCGCAAGGGTTTTCGAGGAAAATTGCTGGACCAAATCGTCAAGAAAATCACGTCCGACAAGAAAGTGTGGCTGGAGTTCATGATGAACGAAGAGCTGCAGTTGGAAAAACCGGCGGCGGATAAACCCGTCAAGGACGCCATCTTGGTCGGCATCTCGGCCGTCATCGGCTCGCTCATCCCCCTGATCCCATTCATCGGCTTATCCGTCAACCAAGCCGTGCCGGCCTCCGTCGGCATCTCGCTTTTGGCGCTGTTCGCCGTGGGCTACGTCAAAGCGAAGAAAACCGTGGGCAGCCCTTGGCGCGAAGGCTTGGAAATGATGATCGTCGGTGGCCTCGCGGCAGCGGTGGGTTACGGCGTGGGCGCCGCATTGGGCGTAGCGCTGCCGGGTTAACGGCAGGAAAAACGCCACTCAGTCCTTTTAAAGCGTTTTTATTTGGCTTTTATTCTCGTTTTTAAGCAACCGGGAAGGGGTGGTTTTTAAGTCCGTGGAGGGCGTTTATACCCCGCCCGCCACAACCTGCAAGGGGAGGTGGGAAACGTTATGGCCTTTTTTGGGCACGTCGACAAGTACAAGGCGTTCGACATCGCGGACACCATTTTGGCGGTCTTGGCGTTGTTCTTCGGCCTTGGACTGATCTTAAGCGGCATCGGCCTGGGCGTTGGGCAGTTCATGGAACCGTTCACCACGGGCTTGTTGGGCATCCTGGTGGGCGCGATTTTCCTGCTCTACGGCCTGCGGCATTTCAGCCTGGTGCAGTAAAGCGGTGACCGCAAAAACCGTTTTCGGGAAGGCGGCGTCCAGGCGGGCGCGCTCTTCCCGTTTTTTTGTAAGGATAAAATAGGCCAAAGCGTCTCTAGAAGGCGGCGGACTCAAGAAAAGGATACAGCATGCGGGAAAGTTGGAGGGGATTGAAAAAATGGCGAACGTGAACTTCAACAAGGGCAAAGTCTACGAATTGATCGACTTGGCCGTGGCATTCTTGACGCTGATCTTCGGCATCTTCTGGATGCTCGAAACGCTGGGATTCCGGTTTGCGCGGGAAATCACGGGCCCGCTGTCCAGCGGCATCTTGGGATTCGTCGTGGGATTGATCTTCCTCGTCTTCGCCTTGCGGTACTTCAAAATCCTCCGCTGAAAACCAAAGCGAAAACGATTTTCACGTCGTTTTTTCATTTTTTGCAAGCACGACCCTCCGGGTTCGGCCACGTCCAGGCAAATCCCTATAAACGTCGCAGGGGCTAAACCCGACATGTCGGCCCTAGGCGTCGTTGCAACAATCGTCAAGTACGTGTTCTTGGTTTTGTTCACCCTGTTGTTGGTCGGACAACTCACCGCGTTGGTGGTGGTGCAGGCGTCGCAAACCGTGCTGTTGGACGCGCGTTTTTACAAAACCGAGTTGGACCGCGCCGGCGTGTACGATTACGCGTACGCCTCGTTTTCACAGAAAATCCAAGAACAAGGGGGCAACTCCACCCAAGCACTCATCGGGCTGTCCGGAATCTCGATGGAAGACGTCTTCACCAAACCCTGGATCAAGACCCAGGCCGAGAACCTCATCGACCACGCCTTGGCGTACATCAACGGCCAGAGTGCCACGGCGGAGTTGGTCGTGGATTTGACCGATCCGAAGGCCCGGTTGATGGCGGCCGCACAAACCAAAATCGCCCAACTGCAGCCCGACGGCAACGGCTCGACGGCATTAATGGCCCAACTCAAAGCCCAATTGGACGAAAAAGTGCCGGACCGCATCGATTTGGCGGCGCAAGCCGGCGGCATGCAGGCACTCGAACAAGCCCGCTCCAGCGTGCAGACGGCCAAAACGGCCACGTTGGGCATGGCCATCGTCGCGTTGGTCCTCGCCGGCCTCATCGCGGTGCTTGCAAGAAAAAGCGTGAATGCGATCGCGCGTTGGCTCGGCGCGGCATGCTTTATCGCCGGCGCGTTGTCGCTTCTGGCCATCGGCGTGGCCAAGGAAAAAGCAGTAGAAATGCTGTCGGCCTATGCGCATACGCCGGAAGGCCAGATCATGCTTACGGTTGCAAAAGACGGAAGCCAAGCGGTGCAGGACGCCGCGTTTCCGATGGCCGCCGCGTTGATTGTTTTGGGCGTGGTCGGCATTGCGGCGTCGTTCTTGATCAAGCAGACAAAGGCGGCACAGATACCCCAAGAAGCGGCCGCTGGAAAGAAAAGTCCTGCATCGACAAAAACTAAGTGAAGGCAAAAAATAGTCTGTATTTTTGCAATTGCCGAAAAAGCTGCACCAAAAGAAAAACGAAACGACTAGTCCCTGATGGCTTCCCAGAGGATTTCTTCCTTGGAGTTGATGGAAAGCCCGCGGTCATCAATCACGACGGGGTGGACCAATTTGTCGTGATTGGTGCCCCGCATCTTGCGGATGAACATGGAGCGGTGCGGCGGCGTGTACAACAACTGCACCACGCCGTCGACCAAGAATTCTTCGACGCCGAAGCGCGAGACCTGTGATTTGCCGCCCGTGGTCTCGCACGTCAGGATCGTCGTGCAGTCAATCTTGCGTAATTCCTCGACCAAGACATAAATGGCGTATCGGATCTTAGAAATGTCGTCCATCCAGAACGAAAACGCGGTGATCGAATCGATCACCATGCGCTTGGCCCCCATCTGTTTGGCCTTGTCCACGATACGGGTAGCCTGCGCCGACAAGTCGTTCTTGAGGTCCAAGCTAGGTTCGAACTTGTAAATTTTCAACTTGTTTTCTTTTTCCAACGGCAACAAGTCCCACTTGAAGCGCTGCATGTTCCACCACAAGTTATGCGGGCCTTCCTCCAGGGTGATGTAGACACCGGGCTCGTTGAACTCTTTCGCGCCGTAGTACAAGTATTCCAGGCAGAAGATGGATTTGCCGCAACCCGAGCCGCCGCTGACCAGTATGGATGAACTCTCCGGAAAACCGCCTTCGATCAAGTCATCCAATCCGGGCACGCCGGACGGTATGCGTTTCATGAAGAAACAACGCATGCGCCAAATAAAGGGATTTGGTAAACGGCGTTTACAGGACTAGTTGGAAAAAAATTGGAACGAAACAAAAACCGCATGGCACGGCAACCAGGCAAACCTTCCAATTAAGTTAAAGGCAGACACTGGCCAGGGCGGATGCAGATCAGCCTTTTCGCCGGCGGCGGTAGAGGAAATACAAGAGGGCCAGCGCCAGGAGGACGGCGATGGAAAAGGCGATGACCGGAGCCGCGAAGGTGATCAGGCCCGTGGTCGCACCCGGGCTCCCGTTGCCACCGCTGGGCGAACTCAAGTCGGTGCGGTGCCGATAGATGCCGCGGTCAGTACGGGCCTCCAATTCCAGGCGGGAGTGGTTGCCTTCGACGAAGACCGAGAAGAACGCCTGGCCTTGCGCGGGCACGAAGATCGTGCTTGGACCGCGGGCCGTCGGGGAACTGGACAGCGACACGTCCGTGGCATTGGCCAAGTTGGTGGCGACGAAGTCCACGCGCACGCCGCCTGGCTGGGCGTAGGTTTTCGAGTCGAACAGAAGCGTCGGCGGGACGATGCGCACGTCAATGGGGAACGACTGGGTGCCGATCGAAAGCAAGCCATTGGCCTGCACGGGGCATACATGCCGCGCGCCGCCGCGCGTCAATTCAAACGGGTACGCGCTGCAGTCCGTCGTCAAGACAAACACGACGTCTTGCTCCGCAGCGGTCGAGGTGCGCGTTGGTCCGGAAACCACGCGCGTGGCATTGGCCTTAAACGAAAGGGCGGCGGATTCGACACGACCCGTATTGGTAATGCGGAAGGCCACGTCACGGACGACGTCTTCTTCCAGCACGATGCGTAATGGCGTCACCGAGTAGTTGGCCGACGTGGATTGGACATCGATGCGCACGGTGTGCGAATACGTGCGACCGTCGTCTTCCGTGCTCGCCGTGACGGTGCAGGAATATGAGCCGGCCGAAGCGGACTGCGCGGACAGCACGACGCGGACGACCTGGCCCGAGCCGACCGTCACGCGCGAAGCATTGGCTTGCACAAACGAAGGGCAGAAGGCCTGCAGTTTCACCGTGCGCGAAACACCCAAGTTCTGGAAGCGCACGTCGATGGACGTGCTTTGACCCGCCGTAAGAGGCCACGACGCGGGGCCCTCGGCCCGGAAGCCGTTGCAGGCGCTCACGTCGATGATGGCGTGCTGGTAGACGACTTGGTCTTCCGCACGGGCGACCACGCGGAACGGCAGACGCTGGGGCAACGTGTTGGTGTTGACGCTTAAGACCACGGATTTTTTCTCGCGCGGCGCCAACTGCATGGAAGACGGCATGACGTAGGATTCGGGGTTCAAGTCAGTGCCCAGCAAGACGTCGCGCGGAACATTGCCTAGATTTTCCACGGTGACGGCGTAGATCACATGGTCATTCTGGCACGAGGACTGCTCAGGCGTGACGGAAAGTGAGAGGCCCATGCATTCCTTCACATGGACGTTCGTCGAAACGCCGCTGGGCAAAAGCGTGACCGGATAATCCCCCGGCTTTGTGGTGCAGGCCGCATGGACGTACACCGGATAGATGCGGCTCTGGCCGGCTTCCAGCACGACGTCGACGAAACCGGGTTGGACGTCCAGTTCGCTCTGGAGCGTGAGATCGTCGTGCACTCGCTGGTCCTGGAGGTTCTCGGCGTAGATCTTCAACGTGGCAAACTCGCAGGCACACGTGGTCTGGTTGGCCACGGCGTAGTGGATAGCCGAGACGCCCGAAGAAAACGCCAGAACCAAAAAAACCAGAAAGAAAAGACTAAGGCTCCGAGGCATGCGCCGTGCAGTGATAGGGGAAGTCATCGCGGCGCGTCAGCCTCCGCGGGACAGATACCAGTGCATGGCGGCGAAGAAGAATCCGGCGACGGCCAATAGGAGTAGAAAGACGATGACGTACCACCAGATGTCGTTGCCGAACCAGCGGCCGGAGAACAGGTCGTTGAAGAACTTGGCCGCATCGTTGAAGCCGACAAATCCGGTGAATGCGCCGCCTTGCCGGCTCAGTTCGATGGGCACGTCCTTGACGCGGCCGTCGGCCGAACGCAGGCGCACAGTCGCCGGATAGTTGCGGTTGGCATCGAAGTTCGTCGGCACCACCTGGCCTTGGAATTGGCCTTGGCCGTTGGGCGCCAAACTCAAGCTGCGGGGTTGGAACGACGCGGGCCACGATTCGTTCATCACGAGGCTGGGCGTAATCAGCAACGCCACGGGTTCGCGGTTCGTCACCGACGCGTCCAAGATGAAGCGGGGCTGTCCGTTTTCCTCGCGGTACGTGACCTGGACGTTGACGTCCAAATTGAGCTGGTCCGCCGAAGACGGCACGACCGTGAGCACCAGGTTCTGACGGGCCGGACGCGTGAGCGCGCTTTGCGCCACCACAGTCAGCACGACGGTGGACGGCGGGACACTCGAGGCCACTTCGACGACCACGTCGACCGTGCGTTCCTGGCCCGGGGCCAAGCCGAAGCGGGGCACGGGCGGCACGGAGTAGCCGGCAGGCAAGCGGTCGACAAAAAGTAGGATGTCATTGACGGCGAAGTAGTTCTCGTTGCGCACGCGCACCGGCACATGAACCGCGGTGCCGGCAAAGGCCTGCTGCGGCGCAATGGGCAGGATGGACAATTCAGCCGTGCTGAGGCTGACGGTATCCGACGTGCTCAGCACGTTGACCAACAAGTTCTGGCTGCCTTGGAACACCGGCACGCTGGACGACGTCGAGGTCGACGTGATCGGCAGGTTGTAGTATTTGAGCTGGATGGTGGCCGAATCGCCGCGGACGATCGTGTTCTGCGCCGCCGTGACCTGGCACGACGTGGAGGACGGGTTGCCGACGGCAACCAGGGCGTTAAAGCAGTTCGTGCCGTTACCGGAAGCACTGATGACGAAGTTGCCTTCCGTCGGGTACGTGCACACCGCGCTGCAGGCCCCCGTGTTGCCGTTGCAATTCTGGGCCGTGACGACCTGGCCGTTGCCGCAGTTGATGGACAACGTGCCGTTGAAGGCCGTGCTCAGCGTGTTGTAATTGGCCGTCACCGTGACGGAAGCGCCGCGGTCCACGTTGTTGGGCGAAGCCTGCAGGATGCAGGTGTTGGACGTCGAGTCGATGACGCGCACCGAACTGGACGTGACGGAACACGTCCGTCCGGCGATGGAAGCCGAAGGCGTGAACGTGCCGGAGTTGGGATAAGCGCATACGACCGAGCAGCTGCCCGAACCGGCCGGACAGCTGACCGTCCGCGTGGTGCCGGTGCCGCACTGCACGTCGACGTTGTACTGTTCGTCGGCCGTCTGCAGGGCCGAGCGGGCATACACGCTCAAGGGCACGACGTACGACTTGGTCTCAAGACTGGAGCTCGCGGATACGGCCACGTCGACCAGCTGTTCCTCGTTGGGTTCCAACTGGAACGAGCGGGGCGCGACGCGGACCGACAGCGGTTGGCCGTCGTTTTGGACCGTGTAGTCCGAACGGAGGTTGCCCACGTTACGAACCGAGAGCAAGGCCGAGCGCGTCTGGCCGCGGGGCACGTCCAACGGGTTAGGCTGCACGTCCAACTGCGTGGCGGCGGAGCCTCGGACTTCGAAGCACAGCGCCTGCTGGAAGACCGTGCGGCCTTCCTTCTGCAAAAAGGCGTTGAACAAATGGCGGCCGGCGCGGTTGCCGAACGGCTCCAAGGCGATGATGACTTGGCGCACGTCGCCTTTCTGGAATTGCGACAGGACGAAGTCGTCGCGCACCGTGACGGGGTTGTCCTCCAAATGCAGGACGAAGTCGCCGGCGCCGTCGTTGTTCTGGACGTTGAGGGAATAATACGTCGTGCGGCCCGCGTCGATGATGGGGCAGCCCGAGAAGTCCGTGGAGAAGAACGTCGAGCCAAACACGTCGACGGCCACCGACTCGTTGGCTTGGCCAAACGGCGAGTGGGCGGCCAAGGAAAGCGTGCCCTGTCCGGAAAAGCCAGCCTGCGCGCTGACGCACAACGGCACGGTCTTGACTTCCAACGACGAGAGCATGAACTCGTTCGGTGAGAACACGCCGGAGATGCTCGGCGTGCTGGATGCCGCGCTCAAGGCCACTTTCACAGTCTGCAGCGCGCGGTTCTTGACCAGCACGTCAGCGCAGACCGTGGTGCCCGGCGTGACGGCCATCCGCTGCTGCGGGGCCTGCAGGACGATGTCTTGCGCAATGCACAAGGGAAGCGTGAAGCTCTGCGTGCACGAATCGGGACCGGCCACGTTGACGATGCCCAAGGACTGCCCGGACACGGCGGGCGACGCGCTGCGGGCGCGGAGGTTGACGATGGTGCTCTGCTGGGCCGCCAAGGCCACCATGGGCGGACCATCGATTTCGTTGGTGGAGTACGACAACGTCACGGTCTTGGACGCGTTGACCGAGTTGACGATGCGCAATTGGTATTGGTCGGATTGGAACCGGCACGTGGGCGCACTGACCAGTTCGACGGAAAAGTCGCACGAGCGGGGCTGCAGACAAATGGCCTGCGTGTTGGTGCGGGCCTGGTCAATCGTGACGGTAGCGCGCGACGTGTTGAAGCCATCCTTGGTAAATTCGACGTTGTACGTGCCCGGGGACAACTGAGCATTGACTTCTCCGAACTCATTGGTGAAAAACACGGTCGTATTCGTGGGCGTGGCCGCCGTCAAAGAGCGCACTTCCAACTGGGCGGAGTTGCCGGAAATGGATTGGACGCGGGCGTAGACGTTCGACGTGCTGACGGCGTCGTTGACGCGCAAGCGGTTTTGTTGCAACAAGGCGCCCTGCGGGTTCAAAAAGCTAATCTGGGCGGCCGGAGCCGACAAGTTCAAGGCATAATTGATTGTCGCGGACGTCAATGAAATCGTGGCGTTGCTGCCGCGGGGCGAGACGAAGCCGGACGGCTGGCTGTCCGCCTGGACATCCTTGGCATTGAAAGTGGCGTCGTAACCGATCGTGGCCGCCACGTTGGCCGCCAACAGGCGCGGCGTCGCTTGGTCGCCGAAGCCCACGTCCAGCATCCAGGCACCCTGCACGACATTGGAGTCGGTCAAGTATTCCGGCACGGCGACGACGTAGCCGTTGCCCGTGTTCGGATCGTTCGCACCCGTGGTGATGCCGGGAGCGAAGAACTGCAACGAGACGGGAACGCCGTAGTTGAACTCGACGTAGTTGTACGTGATGGCGTATTGGGCCGAACCCAGGCCGGGGCTCATGGAACCGGCGGCATTGGAGAACGACAACGTGAAGTTGCCCGGGCTGCACGAGCTGTTGACGCTCTGCGCCGACACGGTAGCCGAACCCGTGAAGCCATTCATGGCAAAGCCGCCCACCGTGGGCCGGCCGGCGTTGAACGTAATCGGCGACGTCAGGACGTAGCCGCTGAACGAACCCAGGTTGGTCGACGTCGTGAACGTCGAGTTGCACCCGGCGTTGGCCGACGTGTTGACGATGGACACGCCGCTCAAGGACGCGCCGGAAATGGCGCGGCCGACGGCATACGTGACGGAACCTTCGGCGTTGGGGTGCAGGTACGGCACGAAGTTGGCCGTAGTCGGGTCACGGTAGAACACCAGGCCTTGCGTACCGTTGCCGGCCGGCGTGCTGTCCGTGATGTAATAGAACGAATTGGTGTTGAGCGGCACCGTGGGCGAGTTGCTGAACGAAAACGGCAGGGGCAACGTGGACTGCACCAAAACGTTCGACAAGTCCACCGTCAAAGTGTCCGTGGCGTTCGTCGGGAAGTTCTGCGAACCCGTGCTGAACGTCAACGGCGTGTTGTTGCCCGACGGCACTTGCTGGACCGAGTCGATGCGGACGATGAAGCCGTTGTCGGCACGCACCGTCTGCGACGGAACCAACGTGTAGGTGCCGTCTCCGCTGAAGTTCGTCGGAACCAGCGACTGGGGCGTGTTGATGCGCAATTGCGCGTTGCTCAACAAGCGGCCGTCGGTGCAGGACGAGACGCGGGCCAAAAGCGTGCCGGTACCCGGGAGCGCCGGGACGACCGAGACGCCTTGCGTGGCGCACACGCGTCCAGCGACGCTGGTCGAAACGGTAAACGAACGCGGCAAATCCGCCTCGGCAGCATACGGACAGACGGCCGTGCAAATGCCTTGGGCCGCCGTGCCCGTGCAGGTGGCCGTGGCCGATTGGCCGTTGCCGCACGAAACCAGGACGCCCGACGGCACTTGCGGCGCGTCGAAATACGAGACGCTCACGACGGCGGACGAGCCGCCGCGGATGGCGCTGGGCGAGACGGACACTTTGCAAAGCGGGTTGAAATCCTGCGTCAGCTGCAGCGTGACGGACGTGGTCTGATCGGCTCGGACAATCGCGTTGGTCATGGCCGAATTGTACTTAGGCTTGGACGCACGCACGACGTAATCGCCGGCGGCCAACGAGTATTGCGTCTGACCGGAGAGATTCGTGAACTGGATGGGGCCGTTATTGACTTGGACTGCGGCGCCGGAAAGCGGGTCGAAAGACTGGTTGACGACGGTGACCAGCAACGTGCCGGGGTTGGCCGGAGCCGCCTCCATGGAGACGCCGCCGTTGCGGCACGAAATGCCGTTAAGTGTGGATTGGACGATGAACCGAGCCGGCAGGCGCGGCGGCTGGCTGTACGTGCACGTGGCCGTGCAACTACCCTGGCCCGCACCATTGCACGACGGGGCCACGCTTTGACCATCACCGCACACGACGTTGCCGTTCGGCGTGCCTTGGAAGTTGTTATACTGGACGGTGACCGTGGTCGAACCGTTGTTGACCAACGACGAGGGGTTGGTGCTCACCGCGCACGACGGCGACGGCACCACGGTCACGACCGGCGGAACGGGCGTCGGAACAGGACCAGGACCAGGAGCCGGTCCGGGCGGCGCGCCGGCACTGAGTGCGGTGACGCGCGTGCCCGAACAGAACGTGCCGCCGGCGTTCGCCGTGGCGGTGAACGTTCCGGCCTGCGGGTATTGACAATACGCAAAGCAGACGCCCGAAAAGCCATAACAGCCGTACGCCAGGCTGACTTGACCGTTGCCGCAGTATACCAACGTGGACAGCGGTTCAAACGGCGTGTTGAAGTAATTCACGGCAATGGTAGCCGAACCGCCCGGCTGCACGCTGGACGGGAACGACGACAAGGAACAGGACGAGATGAACGGAAACGGCGTGAAGAGGCTGCAGTCGCTGGGACAGTTGAACATGTTCTCGCCATACTCACACACCAAATTGCCACAGAACGGATAGCTGGGCGGTTGCGGTACCGGACCGGGCGCCGGACCCGGAGGCGTGTACGGCGGGATGACGGGTTGCGGACCGGGGCTATAACCGCAACGAGGGTCGTTATAATAGCGGCGCGCTTCCGGACAGATGCCACCCAACGACGTGCACGAACCCGGAGTGCGGATGACCTGCAACGGCACGCTCACGCCGCTGAAATCGTAATACGTGGTTCCGACGCAACCGCTCTGATATTTGCTGGGTCCGGAAGGCGAATCACAATAATGCTGGACCGTCTGGCCGATGGGACAGCCGTATAGGACGGCCGGGTCGGTACGGAATGCGCAATCCGGTCCGCCGTCGGCGCCCGTAATCGGATAGCCGTTGGACGAGCAGATGCCGGCGGAAACGTCCGGCGCGAACGAAAGCAATGCGACGAGGCCGACAATAGCCAGAATTACAGAACTCCAACCCCTAACCATGAGTTACTACCCTGCAGTTACATCTTTTTAAAGCTTATTGTTTTTGTTTCTACTCAATAGGGATTAATAGAATAGGAAATGGAGTGGGGTCGGAGGGATTCGGAACGGTCGCCCCGGGGGACGGAAGCAACCGACGATGCTTCCATGCATCGTCGGCAACCACGTTTCCCCCTGGAGCGCCCTGCTCCTCGCCCCCTCAAATTTGTTCTGCAAATCCAATGGAGGGGGTAAAATCCCACACAATTCGTAGTGCGAATTGTGGGAGCGCCGCAATTCTGAAAGAATTGCGTCGGACCAAAATAGGGGGAACCTAGGTTCCCCCTTTGATGGTCATGGGGTCGGAGGGATTCGAACCCTCATCTCAAGGTGTCTTCGAAGGCGTTCATCCGCGAACCGCACAAGGCGTTCGCATCAGCGCTCCAAACGATCAAGTCATCGCACGAAATAAATCCGTGCTCAAACCTTGCTTGTCAAGGCCAAATCTACTTTCTCCGTTTGACGGGAAAAAGGCACTGGAGCCTCACATGCTAGCCAGGTTATACCACGACCCCAAATTGAGCGGAAGTATAACTTGGCGTACTTATTTTAAGGCCTTTGGCGTTGCCACTCCATGGTCTGGGTCGCAGGCATTGACGAGGCGGGCAGATTGAAGCAACGTTCGTTGCTTTGAGCCAAAAGGCCCCGTCATTGGTTCCATGGTCGTGTGCGCCTACGCCTGCGACGAAGAAAACCAGGCCGAGCTCAAAAAAATCGGCGTCAAGGATTCCAAGATGCTCACGCCTGAAAAACGCCGCGACTTGTACGAGCAAATTCTCTTGCTTGGAAAAGCCAGCCTCATCGAGCGCACCGCCGCCGACTTGAACGTCAGCATGAAACGCATGTCGCTCAACGACATCGAAGCGCAGCAAATGGCCGACGCGCTGACCCAGTTGGAAAACACTCTCACGCCCAAAACCGGAAAAACAAAAACGGCAAAGTCGGCAAAAAAAACAAACGCGCAAAACGCCCCGTCGCCTTTGGACGCCGTCTTCATCGACACGCCCGATCCGACGTTAAGCACGTACGAACGCCGCTTGAAACGATTCTACAACGGCTCAAGCAAACTCGTCCTGTCGCACAAAGCCGACCAAAAATACCCCGTCGTGTCCGCCGCGTCCGTGTTAGCCAAAGTCACGCGCGACGCCGGCATCCAGCGTCTCAAGGACCAATTCGGCGAAGACTTCGGCTCCGGCTACTCGCACGACGAACGCACCGTGACCTTTTTGCAGAAACACTGGACCAACAAAACCCACCCCGTGCACGCCCACGTCCGCCAACAATGGGCCACGGCCAAAAACCTCAACGTCAGACAGTTCAAGCTGGATGGTTTTCTTTAGTCTTGAATCCGGGAACGTTGCATTTGTTCCTGAATTTCACGAGCCGGAAATTTCGCATGATTTAACGCCACCTTCAGTTCAGTGGGATCAAGGCGCGCGGTAATCCGTAAGGCATCAAATGCATCCCTTGTCGTGGTTCCTACGTGTCGCAGCCCCAGGGCGATTTGGTTAGTAGAATAGCCTGCTTGGGAAAGAAATGAAGAAAGTTCCACCGGACGCAGAGACCGTAACTCATTTTCGCTAAATGCAGAAAGTCCTCGTCGTTTTGCTTCGTTAGGGGAAATCTCCGATTCTGGAAGCTGGCTCCTCGGAACAAAAACCACGACATCTTTAGTCTTATTTTCCACTCGGATGCTTTCATTAAACGCAGCAGCGGCATCCACGACGTCAAATCGGGCCGATTTGAAGGCGTGAAAGAGATCAACGCTTCGAAGACCGTGGATAGTGAGAGCTCGCAGTATGCTTACGGGCTTGGCGCCAGCAAAACGTAAAGCTTCGGCTTTTTGATGGGCCCCCCAACCCGCGAAATCCACGGCGTCAAGCAAATTCTCGGTCGAGTAACCCAGCCGGTTTAAGGTCTGCGCGACTTGCTTGTGATTATACTTGGCCGCTTTGCACGCCTCCGCAATTCGCAAATGGTCGTGCTCCGCAGACTTGAGCGCATGGCCGATGTCGTGAAGGGCATAACCCAATTTGCGTAGTCCTTTAGCAACATCGATGTGCGACACATTAGAAGGCAGCGCCATAACGAGGCGTTCGGCCGACGGCTTTTTCTTTCCAACACTGAGGCTCTTGTAATGAAACCGAATCGCTTCAAAAGAGCTCATGCAACAGAAAAGTCGCTTTTACTCTTAAGACTTTCCAAAAGACGTTCCAAACTAGATAGCGGATGAGAATGTGAAAAAAAAGGTTTGAAAAAGGAGAAATCAAAAGAAAAAGGGAAAAGGGCGCCGGGACTTCCGACGCCCCCATTCGATAAGAGGCTCAAATGATGCGCTCGAGCGTCTTTTGCTTTTTCTTGGCCACGGCGGCAACAACGTCCTTCGTACCCAAGCCGATCGCGATGGCCAAACCTAAGCCGATAGCCAAGGCAAACGCGCCCACGATCAGGAAGAACGTCGTCTTCAGGATTTCCACGTCCGCGTTCGGCAGCACCAACGGCAACGCGATCACGAGCGCCGTGTAGATGATGAAGCCTTCCAACGCCATGCCGAACAGTTTCGCGAACGGCACCTTGCTGGCCTTGATGCGGTCCGTCACGTAGTCGCCGGCCAACAACGCCAGCATCAATATGACGACGCCTTGAATCAAAACGGGAACGTACAGAACGGCCCACGTCACCAGGTTCTCCAAGAACGCCAGGTGAACGACGCTGGAGGCGATGCCCAGGAACACGACGTACGTCAACAGCTTGACGAACGAGCTCAAGACACCCGTAACGGTAAAGCCCAACAAGGCGTCATGGATGCCACGTTTTTCGAGTTTGTGTTCCAACTGGATGCCTTCCAAAAACGCGTGCAGCACGCGCACCAGGATGCGGCCGACGATCCAGCCCAAAACCAGGAAGAATAATACGACGATGATGGCCGCCAAACCGACCACGAAATTCTTTGCCACGTCCGAAACGACTTGACTCAAGTTGCTTGCCAAGACGCTCAACGAATCTGCCAGGACATCTGCCATAAAGTTGAAATCACCGCTCACCATCACGACGTCAAGTTTAAAAAGCCTTGCCCTAAAGTTCGCGGTTTGACGACAAAGCCCGCGACAGGCGTAAAAGGGGAAGTGAGGGGACAGCACCGACGCCGAATGGCGACCTGAGCGAATACCCGACGTTCATTGCAAAGTCATAGGCGGGCAGTCGGAGGCGGCCCCATAAGCTTTAAATCCGGGACCTGGCACAAAAAAGATGCTTCTTTTCGTCAAAGCAAAAGCAAGCCATTGCAAAGATTCCGAGTGTGTTTTCCATATGGTCCAATACCACAAGTTTTCCAAATCCAAGTCGTCCGGCTCCGGCGGACACCGCCGCGAGGCGGCTAACAAGCGCAAGGCCCACTGGGGCGGCTTCTTCGCCCGCGCCAAAACAGGCGAAAAAGACGAAGTCCACCCGTTCCGCGTCCGCGGAGGCCGTGCCAAAGCCTCCGTCCGCCACGCGCAGCACGCCAACGTCGCCACCGCCGGAAAAGTCCAGAAAGTCAAGATTGTCACCGTCAAGGAATCCCCCGACAACCGCCACTTCGCCCGCGAGAACCTGCTGACCCTCGGCGCCATCATCGAGACGGAATTGGGTAAAGCCAAGGTCACCTCGCGCCCGGGCCAGGATGGCACGGTCAACGCCGTACTGCTCCAAAGCAAAGGTTAATAAATCGCCCTCGGCACGTTTCTTTTATAAATCTTTCCTTTCCTGCATGCATCATTATGGACCAGTTTAGGGTCATCAAAGTAACCCACAACGGACTGCTGCTGCTTTCTTCCGAGCACAAGAAGGCCGCGGCGAAAAAGCACGTCCTGTACGCCGGCGGCAAACCGGCGGCGGTCGTGACGGACACCATCGCGTCCATCCATGACCCGTTGTACCTGGCCGAACCGGTGCAGGAAATCAAGCCCGGAACCATCCTCGTTTCTAAAAGGTGAAGAATCCAATGACGTTCAAATGCCCCGACTGCAGCAGCACCGACTTGCGCAAGCACTCCGAACGCGGCGAAATCGTCTGCAAGAACTGCGGCCTCGTGGTCGAAGAAGACCTGATTCAGGAAGGCCCCGAATGGCGCGCCTTCGATGCCGAACAACGCAACTCCCGCGCCCGCACCGGTGCTCCGCTGAAATACATGTCACCCAACAAAGGCCTGGTCACGGAAATCGACCAGTACAACCGCGACGTGCGCGGCGGCAAGATCGCCCCTTCGCAGCAGGCCCAATTGTACCGCATGCGCAAGTGGCACAAGCGCGCTTCCATCTCCAACAGCATCGAACGCAACTTGGCCATCGCCTTGACGGAACTGAACCGCGTCGCCTCCCACTTGGGATTGCAGGAATCCATCCGCGAATCCGCGGCGCTGCTCTACCGCAAGTGCGTCGAGAAAGGCCTGATCCGCGGCCGCCAAATCGAATCGGTGGTGAGCGCCGTCATCTACGCCATCTGCCGCCAGTACGGCATTCCCCGCACGTTGGACGAGATTTCGGCCGTCGCTGAGATTCCCAAGAAGGAAATCGGACGCACCTACCGCCTGATCACGCAGGAATTGGGCATCAAGGTGCCCTTGACGAACCCCCAGTTCTACATCACGCGCTTCGTGACGTCCCTGAAGCTCTCAGGCGAGACGCAGAAGAAAGCCGTGGAAATCCTGGAACAGGCCATGGCCAAAGGCCTGATTTCCGGCCGAGGCCCCATGGGCGTCGCCGCCGCAGCGGTGTACATCTCGTCGGTCTTGACGGACGAACGCCGCACCCAGAAGGAAGTGGCCGACGTGGCCGGCGTCACCGAAGTCACGATCCGCAATCGCTACCGTGAACTGAAAAACGCGCTGGATTTGAAAGTCAGCATCTGATTCGCGGACCAGCCCGTTTTCGATTTTATTTTTTTCCAACCGCCGCCGTTGCCCAAGGTTTTTGCGAGCCTTGAACCAACCCGAGGCGAAAAAACCCCGATGAAACGCAAACAATCGTTACGCTCCAGCCGCCGCTTTGCCCACTCCAGCGGACCGGCCATCGCGCTTTTGCTCGTCTGCGGCCTCTTGGTCTTCGCCGCCGGCCAAACCGGTCGCTTCGACCTGCACGGATTCTTGGAACCCAAGGCGACGCCGTCACTGCAACCGGAGTTCATCCAGTTTGAAACCGGCATCGTGGCCCCAGCGATGGATACGCCGCAAGCCACGTCAACGCCGCGCCTAACCGAGCAGACGACGCGATCGGCCGACGCGTCCGAACCGGCGTTGGACCCGGAAATCCTCTCCGACCTGCAAGACGTCCTAGATGACCTCCGCGACACCAACGAAGGAAGCTCATTCACACCGACCGCTGCGACGCCCGCACCCACGCCGGCGCCGACACCCAAAGCCACATGGCTCACCGGATCTTCCGGCCAAACGTTCACCTACGTGGTTCACGGGCGCGCCGGCGCCGTGGATTTCACGACGTACGCCGGATTGAACGACTACTTGGCCGGTTTGCCTCGGACGTTGACCTATACGCCGGGCATTACGCCGAAACCGTCCACGCGCGACTTTCTGATGCGCAACCTCGACGAGCCCAACCAGGACCCCGAGTTGAAGGCGTGGGCCGAACGCATCCGCCAATTGAGTCCGAATCCGGACGAACAGGCCCGAATCGCCATCAGCCTGGTCCAGCAAATCCCGTACGACACGCTCGGCGTGCGCGAGAACCGCATCACCGGCAAATACCCGTACGAAGTGCTGCACACCCACATCGGAGTCTGCCAAGAAAAAAGCGAGTTGCTTGTCTTTCTCCTGCGCGAACTGGGCTTCAAGACAGCCATCTTCCGGTACGAAGCCCAAAACCACGAAACGGCCGGCGTCGGTTGTGCACCGGAATACGACTACCGCGACAGCGGGTACTGCTTCATCGAAACGACCGGGCCGGCCATTTCCACATACAGCACCGGCAACTACGCCGGCATCGGCACCCTGACGTCCGTGGCGGAAACCGTCGCGGTCAGCGACGGCCGTTCCATGGACTTGTCGGAAGAATTTGCCGACGCCCAGGCCTACGAGCGACTGGTCCACATCGGACCCGTATTGAAGGCGGACGATTACGCGATGTGGCAGTCCTTGCGGCAGAAGTACGGCATCGGACGCGCCGGATGAGCACGTAAAAGGAAAAAAAAAGCGGTGCCAGGCGTAGGCATAAATACGGAAAAAAATTAAGCGCTGCGTGAAAAAGACCGCTAAAGCGAGCAAACCCGTTGGCCCGGCGTTTTCTTCAGCACCGGGGTCAACCGCGGTCCACCAGACGCCCGCGTTCTGGATGCCTCTGAAAATCGGCCTCTTTACCGGACTTTTGATGGCCGCCTTGACGTTTCCGGCCTGGCAGCTCCGCCGCTTCTTCGCAAACCCCCAGGACTTGTTACAAATCGGCATCCTCAAGACGGCCGACGTCACGCTCCTCGTGGTTATGCCCGTGTTAACCGGCGTGGTGTTGGGCTACCTGTTGTTGCGCAACAACGCCAACCTCAAGCAAACCATCGCCGCCGTCGCGTTGGCCGGCTTCCTCCAACAAATCGTCATCCAAATCGGCGAATCCTACTCGCTGGCTTTCTTCCTGATTCCAATCACGGCCACTCTGGTCAGCACCTTGGTGGCCAAGAACGCCCTGCAAGGATTCAAAATCTGAACAGAATAAGCCAAAAGAGTCTTTGGCAATCGTCGAACTGCTTTACGCCGGAACCGCGGGAACCTAGGTTCCCCCAGTTTCACGTTCTTCCGGCCCCCTCCTAGAAAAGCTCTCGAATAAAATAATTGTTGACAATCGTCGAACTGCTTTACGCTTATTAACGCGTTTTTGGATGAGGAGTATCAGGTGAAAAACCCCCACCATGAGCATCCAACACATCTTGAGCAAAACGGCCCAGGCCGCGTCGTTGTGCGACGCCTGCGACTCTGCGCCCTGCCAATGCAGCGCCAAAGTCTGCGGACTGGCCTTCAGTCAGGCCTTCGTGGAAGACGACGAGTAAAACCACCTACAACCAGGCAACGAACCGCATGGATTCGCAACCGCACGGGCATGCAAAGCACAAAAAAAGCCACGGACACGTCCACGGCAACGGGCCTCACCACGCACATCCAGGTCCGAACCATGCGGCAGCGCATGGCCCCCACCACGCCATTACGCACCATCACCTAGAGCCGAAGAAGGCCGAAAAGCCCAAATGCGAGAACTGCAAGCTTGCCGAATGCCAATGCCAGAGCGGTTGCTGCGGCGGCGCCTGCCCCCACTGCACGTTTTAACCATTTTTTTCCGACAAAGCCTTGAAGACCGACAGAATGTGGTCGCGTGCTGGGCCGGCGCGTTCCCGTTCCAAATCAGAATCAGAGACACCTTTAACACCGGCACGGCGAATCCGACTGAACAGACCCCCTCTTGCTCCTCGAGGACTTGATCCGGTGTTCTTCGCCCCCAGTTCAGACGACAAAACAGTTCCAGAATGATGTACCGGCAGTGCCTTCGGCCCCAAACGGTTGAAAGAAAAGACCAGTAAATCAAAGAAACTAGTCACACGCATCCGCAACTCATTTTCTGCCGGTCGATCCGGAATGGTTTCAAAAGAAGACGGGTCGTTCGTGGTCCCTTTGAAAAAGGAAACCGAGCGGTCGGGACCAATCACGATCCGAAATGCGGATGGAGTTTGTTCGATTTCACGGGGCCGTTTGAAAGCAACGACGGCCGTATCCTTAGAAGCCTCTAAAACAAGATGAGACCTGCCACGTTGATCTTTGGCAAAAGCGATAGACAGACGGGCTCCGGGTACAACATGATTCCAAAAAACCAACGACTTCCGATCCAAATTCGCAACGGGATAAGGCGAGGTAAATTCGATTGGAGCCTTGGGGGCGCCAAATTTGAAACCAGTGCGAGAAATCGATTCAGTCAGTGATTCAAAAGGCATCACTCACCCGTAAACCAATCGGGTTAATCTTGCTTTTCCTCGTCCAAAGTATACACCGAAACCCGTATTTGCCGCCACATCTACACAATTAACATGAAAGCCAACCTCGTCATATCAGGCTCCGTGCAAGGCGTGGGCTACCGGGCGCACGTCCGAAGGGCGGCGCATCAGCACCACGTCAAGGGGTTCGTGCGCAACCTGCCGGACGGCCGCGTGGAAGTCTTCGCCGGCTACGG